>Ga0315277_10000402_pt1 | contig 69432 bp, 52 predicted proteins | sample YL17G05_15_MG_FD_203695 | JGI IMG/M metagenome (GOLD analysis project Ga0315277, IMG submission 203695) | Sediment microbial communities from Yellowstone Lake, YNP, Wyoming, USA - YL17G05_15 | ecosystem: Environmental > Aquatic > Freshwater > Lake > Sediment | place: USA: Wyoming | collected...
GGGTGCCCACACCCGACCGCAGCGCCGGGTGTGGGCACCCGGCGCCACTGGGAGCTCTCGGACAGAAGATTGGGGTATGAATCTGATTCTAGTGTGAGTTGCAAACCCTGGTTGCCGCTGGCGATGGTTGGTCGGCCAGCGGGTCGAGAAACGCATCCGAGCCCCGCGGCGCGGGGCGATCATTGTGCGGAGGCACTGCTGTCAGCAGACGCAGCGACATCCTGCGGCGGAGGCGGAGGCGCCAGATAGGCCTTGGCGATTTGGAAGCAGATCGGCGCGGCATAGGTTGAGCCGTGGCCGGCATTCTCCACCAACGCCACCACGGCGATCTGCGGATCATCTGACGGCGCATACCCGACAAACCACGCGTGGTCTTCGCCGTGCGGATTCTGCGCGGTGCCGGTCTTGCCGGCCATGCGGACAACGGCGTCGTTGATGCCGTGGGCAGTACCGGATGGTCCCTGGACCGCGCGGCGGCAACCCTCACGCAGGGTGGCCAGCGTGGACGCACTGTACGGCAGTTCAAAGGACTTCTCCGGCGTCGGGTACTCCCACTTCCCACCCGAAGCACGGGTGGCCATCACCAAGTGGGGACGCATCCCCTGCCCATTGTTGGCGATCGCGGCGTAGAAGCTAAGCAACTGCAACGGCGTCACGGTGAACTCACCCTGGCCGATGGCCAGATTGACCATCAGTGTGCGGGTCCATTGCCCTTTGCCGTAGATGCGGTCGTAGTAGGCACGCGAAGGAACCACACCGCTCGCCTCACCGGGAAGATCGATGCCGGTCGGCTTGCCGAAACCTGCGCGTGCGGCCTGCTCCGACCACGGTTCCAGACCGAGCCTGGCTCCCAACTGATAGAAGTACACGTCGCAAGACTGCTCGATCGCGCTCAGCAGGTCGAGCGATCCATGCCCTTCCGGTTTCCAGCATTTGAAGACGCGGTTCCCGAAGCGATACCCGCCGCCGCAGGCGGCGAAACGTGTCGAGGGCGTAATCACACCAGCGTCGAGAGCGGCGGCAGCCGTGAGAAGTTTGGCGGTCGAACCGGGCGGATACAACCCCATCGCCGCCCGATTCAACAGCGGATGAAGCGGGTCGGAACGCAGCGAACTCCACTCGGAGGATGACATTCCTCCGGAGAAGGCGTTGGCATCAAACCCCGGACGCGTCACGAAGCACAGGATCGCGCCGGTGCGGACGTCCATCGCGACTACGGTACCGGCGACATAGGCCGAAAGCAGCGAGTCGGCCAGATGCTGGAGCCCCAGATCGATGGCCAAGAGCAGATCATCCCCGGGCGTGGGCGCCACCGGATCATATCCCGGCATCGGACCGGTGACCTGACCATAGGCGTTCACTTGCCGGTAAACGATGCCGTCCAGTCCGCGCAGGATGTCATCATAGCGTTTCTCCAGGCCAATCGCGCCGACCTGGCCGCGCAGCGGGGCGCCGCTCTTGTCGGTCCGTTTGATATCCTCTTCACCGACTTCGCGCACATATCCCAGCAGATGCCCTCCCCAGGACGCAGCGGGGTATTCGCGCACTGGTTCGGTGGCGATGATCACGCCGGGGAATTCCTCGATGCGTTCTTCCAGCCGGGCGATCATCGGCAGGTCGGCGTCGCGTTGGATGTTCACCGGTTCCAGAGGGAGTCCGGGACGCCGCTTGAGGCGCGCCACGAGGTCCGCCCTGGAGAGCCCCAGAGCGGAGGCGAGACGTAGCTTGGGTTGATCACCACCGAAGTCGGTCGGCAATACGGCGATCGCGAATGACAACCGGTTTCCCACGAGCTCGGTGCCATTGCGATCCAGGAGCCGTCCCCGTGGCGCGGAGATCGGCAGAATGCGAATGCGGTTCTCATCGGCGATGCGGCGGTACTCTCCCACCTGGAAGAGTTGCAGGGAGGCCAGACGCACCGCCAGCACAAAGAGGATGCCGATGACGACGGCCAGGAGCACATTGCGACGCACTGTCCAGGTCATGCAGAGTATCTCTTCGGAATGCGCGACACTGACAGATTGAGTCAGCCGGTCTCGTCCACTGACGCTTCCGAATGAACTTGCATTCGCCGCGGACGCGCGCGTTCCCAGAGGATGGAAAGCGCCGCGCCGGCGGTTGCGCTCAGGCCCGTGGAGGCCAGCACTCCGGACCAGAACGAAGCGAACCACAACCCCAGATCGCCGCCGGTCTGAAACAGCAACTGGAGCGACTTGGCCACCAGCAGGACAGACCAGAGAATCAGCCAGCGCGAGAAGGCATATTCGAGGAACAGACGTTCCTTCCAGAATCCGACCGACCAGCCGACGCCTGCCCCCAGAAGACTCCCCCACGCCAGCCGGCCCGGGTCGCCGCCGGCGGCCAGAAACCCGATTGCCCAACCGGCTATCACACCGAGTGTGCGTCCGCGGTTCAAGCCGATCAACGCAATCACGAGCAGGTCATAATCCAGCCGCATCTTCGGCGGCGGGGGCGTATCGGGGAACCAGACGCGATAGACGATGACGCTGGCCAACAGGGCAAGCCAACGGAGGGCACTCATGGGAGCACTCCCGGGTTGACGTTGTCGAACTCGCCGGGGACAGGGCGAATGACGAAGACCGCTTCGAGCCGGTCCGGTCGGACCGCTGGCGTGATCTCGATCTCGAGGAAGTCACCGGTTTCAACGGTGTCGACGTTGGCCACGGTGCCGACCGTCAGTCCTTTGGGGAAGATGCCGCCCCATCCGGAGGAGATGATCGTGTCACCCACCGCAACGTCGGCCGCACGTGTGACGTAGCTCATCTCCAGGTGCAAACCGGATTCCCACCCAATGATCCCCGCCGCGCGGCTGCGCTGATCGTAGGCGGCCACGCGCAGGAGTCGATCCCAGAGCGTCCTCACGCGCGACAAGTCAGTGGACACGTCGATCACCCGCCCCACAAGACCGTCTTCGGTGACCACGGGCCAGTTCACCTGCACCAGGCGGCGCGATCCCGCTCCGATCCACAATGTCCCTGAGCCGGGTGCGAGCGGCCCCACGACCTCAGCCGCAACCGCCCGCGCCCGCCAACTGGGAGCAAACTCCATCAGGCGCCGCAGCCGCGCATTCTCCAACCCTTCTTCGCGCAGACGCTGGCCCTCGACCTCGAGGGCCGCCACCCGCTCCTTGAGGTGTTGATTCTCCGTGAAGACGTCGGCGCCCGCAGAAATCCGGTTGTGCAAGGCGAAAAATGGAGCATAGACGAATCGCACCAGGGTTTCGGACAGACCCAGCCGGGCACCCTCCCCCAATACGAAGAGCAGAAGGGACAAGAAGACCGCCCACGGAAGAACCGTGGGCCGTGCCGAAGGACGCGATAAGAGCCGCCGCCACACGCTGCGTTCCCCGTCGGAACCGATCAGGGCGCCGAATCGAGAATCAGCATGACTTCGCCAGCGGTCTTGGCTCGCATCAGGCGTTCACGGTTCTTTTCACTCTTCATGATGAAGGAGAGGCGCGCCATGACATTCAGGTGAGCACCGATGGCATCTTCGGGAGCAGCGATCAGGAAAAACAGGTGCACCCGCTTCTTGTCCATCGCCTCAAAATCGATGCCAACCTCGGAGCGACCGAAGATGATGATGATCCCCTTGACCGCATGGGTCTTGGCATGGGGAAACGCCACGCCGTAACCGACGCCGGTGGTCACCAGCTTCTCGCGTTCCAGGACGGAGGACAGAAGCTCGTCTTTGTCCCGCACCATACTCGACTGGGCGGCCAGCTCGACTAACTCGGCGATGATATCGGCCTTCTTCTGGCCGGTCAAATCGAAGGACATCAAGTCTTCTTCACAGAACTTCGACAGTTTCATCGAGTGGTCTCCAACGAGGTGCACCAGAACGACGGTCGCATGCCGACGAGATCAGTATGGCTCGGCCTCGTCGACCAGCATGACTGGAATATCGTCCCGGACCGGATAGCGCAGACGGCAGCGCACACACTGCAGGGTGCTCCCACCCTGATCATAGAGCAGTTCCCCCTTGCAGGCGGGGCACACGAGAATCTTCAACAACTCAGGATCGAGCATCGCTCAGCGCGTCCTATGGATTTGTGACAAAGCCGGGATCGCGGGTTCTCCCGCCCTGGTCGCCCTGCGGCGACCGGTCCACATGTCGGTCAACGCAGGCTGACAGGCCCGAGAGCAAAACCACACTCGGCCAGCCCCTTCAGAAGGTGTCATCCTCTCCAAACACGCCCACCTGTCGGTACTTGGCACGCCGCCGCCCTAAGAGGTCGGGGATGGGCACAGCACTCAGTTCCACAAGGCAATCCAGAATCGTCGCGCGCAGGAAGGAGGCGGCGGTGTCCGGGTCACGGTGGGCGCCGCCCAGCGGCTCAGGAACCACCCGATCCACAATCCCGAACTCGGTCAGGTCCTCCGCGGTCAGCCGTAAGGCTTCAGCGGCCCGGGGCGCATTGGCAGCCGCTTCGCCGGGCCAGAGTATCGCCGCGCACCCTTCGGGGGATATCACTGAGTACCAAGCGTTCTCCATCATTAGCAGCCGATCGCCGAGCCCAATCCCCAAGGCGCCACCCGAGGCGCCCTCCCCCACGACGGCAATGACCACAGGGACCGGCAGGAGTGACATTTCCCGTAGGTTCCAGGCAATCGCCTGCGCCTGTCCCCTTTCCTCCGCCCCGATCCCCGGAAACGCTCCCGGCGTGTCGATCAGAATCACGATCGGACGGCCGAACTTTGCTGCCAATTTCATCAACCGCAACGCCTTGCGGTACCCCTCCGGATGGCACATCCCGAAGTTGTTGGCCAGTTTCTCCTTGGTAGTGCGACCCTTCTGCTGGCCGACGATCATCACCGGCCGGTCGCCCAGCATTGCCGGTCCACTAATCAACGCGCGGTCGTCGCCAAAGGCACGATCGCCGTGCAGTGCCAAGAAACCGGTCGTCATCTTCTCGACATAATCAAGCGAGCCGGGACGCAAGGGATGCCGGGCCAGTTGGACTCGCTGCCAGCGAGTCAGACTGGAGAATGTATCCCGTTTGAGACGCTCCAACTTGCGTTCCAACAAACGAATTTCCCGCGACAATTCGACGTTTTCACCTTGGGCGAATTCGCGCATGTCACGGATGCGCGCCTCCAGTTCCGCAACCGGTTTCTCGAAATCCAAGTATGTTCCGGGGCTCATCTAAACCTCATCACCGGTGCGGCGGCGGTACTCGGCGGTACCCTCAGTCCGTTGGCGCAAGATAATACCCAAGCCTGCCAGTATCGACAACACAAAAAATCCCAGCCCGACGGCCAGAACCCGCCGATTGACATAGCGTAAGCCGACACAGAACCCCGCGAGGACGACGGCCAGCACATTGTAGGTGATCAGGATACGGCGCGGACTCCAACCCAGATCCAGGAGACGGTGGTGGATATGGCCCGCGTCGGCTCCCAGAGGATTGGCACCCGAGAGAAAGCGCCGCCCCAGGGTCACGACCGCTTCGACCACTGGCAGAAGAAGCGCCAGAATGGGGACAAAGAACGCCACAACGGTGAAGCGTTTGATCGGTACCAGCAGGGCGACGACGGCGAAGAAGTACCCAAGGGACAGAGAGCCGGAATCACCCATGAACACGACCGCCGGGGGACGATTGTAGCGCCAGAAGGCGATCAAGCCGCCGAGCAGCGCCACGGAGCCCAGCGCGACGGGCGGCAGATGATGAGTCCAACTGACCCAGACCAGGGCAAGAGTCGCGACCGCTGTCGTGCTCACCGCCAGTCCGTCCATACCATCGATGATGTTCACTGCATTCAACAGCACGAGAAACCAGAACAGACTCACCGGCCATGACAGGAATCCGAGACTGACACCACCGACGAAGGGAATCCACAGCCGGTCGAACCCGATGCCGACGGCATAGAGAAATGTGCCGACGATGGCCTGCACCCCCAGCTTGACGCCACCGGATAGCGGGTGCAGATCATCCACGATTCCCAGCATGAGAATCAGCACCGCCCCGATGAGAACGGGAAGGGCACTGGGGAGCAACTCGGCGACGTGCGTGGGGAGAAGCCAGGCGGCGACGAGCAGGGGCGTCCAGATCGAGAGAAACAGGGCGATGCCGGTGAGACGCGGGGTGGGATGGGCGTGTAGCTTGCGGGGTCCCGGACGATCGAGCCAGCCGCGTGAGCGACAGATGCGGGCAATCAGTGGCACGAAGAGGCTGGTGATGATCCATCCCGCCGCCAACGCCCCCAGGAGCACGAGCGTGTTACTCACCGGACGCTCCTCGGCCGCGCAACCCAGAGCAAGAGCCTCTCCCACCCACCGGCCACCGCCAGCGCCAGGAAGAGGACGGCGTTCCGCAGTCTCTGCCGGTCGTGATGCCGTTGAAAGTACCGCCGAATACCGGCGCGATGATACCTCGCGAGGACGGGATCATACGCGACGCGGCTGCGCCAAGTGTGGCGGACCGTGACGGTCGGGTCACTCCAGACCTCCCAGCCGGCGTCGTGCCACCGGCGGCAGAGATCGGTGTCCTCGACATAGAGAAAATACTCCTCATCCATGCCACCGACCGCACGAAGAGCCGTTCCCCGGACACAGAGGAAGGTGGCAGCGACCGCTTCAACCGGCGCGGGGTGAAGGGGATCGGCGAGCGTGTAGGCTGTCCGGGTCAGACGATCACTCGGGGCGCTCTTCCAAGGGGAGCGGCGTGAGAACCAGATGTTGGCGTGGCTGGGAAAGCGACGTACCGATGGCTGCGGCCGGCCATCGGGGTGAACCAGCCGGGGCGCAACCGCGGCAGCACGGGGATGATCTTGCAGGAACTGCCGCAGCCGATCGATGACGTCACTGTCCCACATCACGTCGGGATTGGCCAACAGCAGGCACTCTTCCCGGGCCACCGCGACGCCGGAGTTGACGCCGGCGGCGAAGCCGCGATTGACACCGTGGGCAAGCACCGTGGCTGTCGGATGACGCCGGCGCATGAGCTCCACCGAGCGATCGCTGGAGGCGTTGTCAACGACGATCAACTCCCACGGAGAGCTGGGAGGATGCGCCAGAAGCGAGTCGAGGAAGCCCGGAAGCGAATCCGCCGAGTTGTAAGTTACGATGACGACTGACACCCCCGGGCCGGCGGGATCACGTGCCAGGCCAGCCGGTGAGACACGTTCAATCACCGTCACGACCCTTCAACGCAGTCGACCAATCAGAGCCATCCATCGCAGCTTCGGCACCATCCAGACCGCCTCGCGCACGATGGCCTTCGACATCTTGGAATGCCCCTGCTCGCGGTCGGTGAAGACAATCGGGACTTCAAGGACGGAGAAGCCGTGCCGGCAGGCACGGAAGGTCATCTCAATCTGAAAGGAGTAGCCGTTGGAGTGCACGGAGTTGAGGTCGATCGCCTCGAGGACGCGGCGATGGAAACACTTGAATCCGCCGGTGAGGTCGCGGACTCTCAGGCCGGTGACCACACGAGCATAGACATTCGCGTAGTAGGACAACAAGAGACGCCGCCTCGGCCAGTTAGAGACATCGCCCCCGGGGATGTACCGCGATCCCAGGACGAGATCCGCCTTCTCGGACGCGGCCAGAAGGCCGGGTATGTAACGCGGCGAATGCGAGAAATCGGCATCCATCTCCAGGATGCGGTCATACTCGCGCGCCAGCGCCCACTGGAACCCGGCCAGGTACGCCTTCCCCAACCCCGCTTTCCCGGTGCGGTGCAGGACATGCACACGGCCATTCAACGAAGATGCGAGTTCGTCGGCGAGCGTACCGGTGCCATCGGGGGAGTTGTCATCTACAATCAGGACCGACAGACAGGAATCCTGTGCGAGGACCTCCGGCACGATGCGGCCGATGTTATCCTTCTCGTTGAAGGTCGGGATAATGACAAGCGCGTTCATACGGTCCCCGGCGGAGATTCATTGAGGTCAGTCGAAAAGCGGTCAGATGAGCGCCGTCTGAATCGATTCCCCGTTTCGGCATCAAGCCGGGCGCCTCCTCGGCGCCCCGATCGCAGCGTCATGATAAGAGAAGAGACCGGTCCAGTCCAATCACACTCGCCGCGAACACGAAGGGGCCGCCATCTGATGGTCACGGACGAGCTCGTCAGACAATCTTCAGGTCCCATACCAAGCCAAGAAGCGGTCGACAATCGCGGCGGATGAAAAGCGCTGTCGTGCCGCGACCGCACCTCTCTTTGCCAGCTCTTCCCGCAACACCGAATCCCCCAAGAGGCGTACCATCGTGTCAGCCAGATCAATGGGATCGTCGGGACGCGCCAGGAGGCCGGTGTCGCCATCCGTGATGATATCGGTGAGGCCGCCCGAACGTGCGCCAACCACGGCGCAGCCGCACAGTTGCGCCTCCACCAGCGCCATGCCGAACCCTTCGTCGACCGCGGGAAGCACCGTCAGATCGGCCTGCCGGTACTCATTGGCAAGATCACCCTGAGGCATGCTGCCGACCAGCTCGACACAATGCTCCAGCCCGAGCGCGGCAATCTGCCGCTTGGCCTCATCCTGCAACGCCCCGCCCTCACCGACCAAACGACAGCAGAAGCGCACGCCGCGATCTCGCAGCATGCCCAGTGCCTTGATCAGGACCCCATTGCGCTTCTGCGCAGTGAAACGTGTCACGCACAGGATCAACGGCGGATCGTTGCCTGTCCGCTTCGGCCCCGCTGCAGTAAAGATGCCGTCCTCGGGCGGCATGGGGGCAACCTGGATCTTCCCCGCCGCCGCGGGATAGGTGGCGCGCAGAAACTCCGCGAGCCACGACGACACGGTGGTGATGACATGGGCCCGAGCGAACACGCGTGCCGCCAACGGGCGCAACCATCTATGGCGCTGCAACAGGCGCAGGTCAGTCCCATGCAGGGTGACAATCAGCCGCCGTCCCCCCGCGTGGCGACGCGCGATCCACCCGGCGGGAATCCACCAGTGCGCATGAATGACCTCGGGATCATATCGCTCGATCAACTCCCGAGTACCGCGCTCAAAAGCGCGGAAGAAGCGCCGATGCGCCCGCAGTCCGTGTCGGCCAAGAAGCGAGACACCGCCCCAATCACCACGATAAGCCAGAGTTTCCGCCGCATCCCGAGCATATCGAAAGCGCCAGACTCGAACACAATCCCTCTCTTCTTCGAACGCCGCGCCGGCATGATGTGGCGCCAGAACACCGACGCGGCGATCACGCTCGCTGACCAGCGTGGCAAAGCGCGCAATGAATCGGCCGGCAAAATCAGTGTAATGGCGGGGGTAGTTGTGTGTCAGAAACAGAATGTCGAGGTGGTTGCCCGTTCCGGTCACAGCATTCCTCAGGGCCGACGGCGGCGGCCGTACAGACCGCGACGTGGGACTTCCCTGTTCCCCTGGTCCGGCGGCGGCGAGGGCGGCACCTCTGCTGTTTCACCAGCGGAGGTCGCGGGCTCGCCACGCACGGCATCGCCCGACACGGGCGAAGCGGCCGACTCTGTGGGCAGTGCGGGCGGCGCATCCGTCCCCTCGCGCCAACCGGAGTCTGCCCAGTCCTTCGGGGGGACAAACAGATCCCCCGGCTGCTGTTCCGGCTCGGCGTCACTGGCCACCGGCGCGGGCTTGTGCTCCGTCATCGGCTCATGGCTCGGCGCCGGCCGATCGGGCGGCTGGGGTGGTGGCACGGCCGATGATCGCTGACGACGATCGCCCGCGGGAGGACGCGATGCGCCCGGTGTCGTGCCGCGTTCAGTCTGTGGGGGGCGAGGCCGCCGATCCGGGCCGGGTCGTTCGCGGCGACGGTCCGGCTGATCCGTGGCGCGCCGGTCAGTTGCAACAGAGCCGGCCGGCCGTACCGAAAGCCGCGGGGCCGCACCCGGGCGGTACGGGTGAAGTTTCGGCATCGATCGCAAGGACTCGATCTGCTGGCGGATGCCGGCCACCGACTCCGCCAGGAATCCTATGGCAAAGAAGACGACCCCGGAGAGACCCAGGGTCATGACCAGATAGATGAAGGGGCGATATCCATGCCCCTGCACGAAACGCTGGTAGATCGCCACCACACCCACGACAAACGCCGCCGCCAGCAGCAGAAGCCCCGTCATCCCGAAATACCACAGCGGCCGGCGCATGGTATGGTACTGGAATTTCACCGCCAACAGATCGAGGACCGCGCCGGGTATCCGCCAGAACCCGAATTTTGACCGTCCGGCGCTGCGCGCGTAGAGTGTTACATCGACTTCGCCCACACGATATCCCGCCTCGGAGACTATCGCCACCCAGAAACGGTGCCAGTCATGGCGATAGTCAAAGACATCGACCAGCTCCCGGCGGAAGGCCTTCACCGAGTTCAGATCCGAGACCCTAATCGAGGGGAAGAGCAGACGGGAGAGCCGGTTGTAGAAGCCGGACACAATGCGCTTGCTGTATTGGCCGATCTTGCGGCCGACGACCAGGTCGTATCCGGTGCGCACCTTCTCCACCAAGCGCGGAATGTCGGCGGGATGGAACTGCCGGTCAGCGGGATAGAAGACGAGAATGTCGCCGCGCGCCATACCGAATCCCGCGCGCAGCGCCTCGGTCAGGCCACGCCGGTGGGGCAGCGATATGACGCGCAGGAAGCGATGCTGCGCCTGCGCATCGGCGACGCGGGCCAGCGTCTGGTCGGTCGAGCCATCATCGACCCAGACAACCTCCAGGGTGAAGCGCGCGCGTCGCGCCAGCTCGGCAAACTGGTCGAGCAGGGGCGCGACGTTCTCCTGCTCGTTGTGCGACGGGACCACGACCGAGACATCGACGTGGTCGGAACCATTAGTGGATCGCAAGTTCATGGTCATCGGGCCAGTGTCAGACGTTCAGTCAGATAGCGGTTTCCAGGCAAGAGGTCGAGCGCACGGCTCCAATACTCTACGGCCTTCTGTTTGTCAGCCGGTCCGCCGACCGTGCTGTACCGTTGCCAATAAACCTCGCCGATCTGCCCCAGCAAGACAAAATCATCAGGGTAGAAAACCAGCGCCCGCTCGTACGCATAGATCGCCTCATCGACACGATTGGCCCGGTGATAGAGATCGGCGGCGAAAAACCACCCGGAGAAGTGGTCGGCGGAATCGGCGATCCGCTGGGTGAGACCGGCCAGCAGGGAGTCGAGCGGCCGTCCGCCGAGCTCACCCCGGAGCCGCTCCAAGAACGAGGGCTGGTAAGCGGCGGCCTGGGCATTGCCGCCTGTTTCCGCCACGCGGAGCACGGCGATGCGTAGATTGCGGATCGTGTACGTTGTCACACGCTCGGCGGCCTCCGCGATCCGGGGATACGCCTTGAAGAACGCCGCGTCGGCCTTGTCTTCTGCCACGACATGGGTAATAGGTCGGTCGGCGAAGAAGCTCGCCTTTTCCTTGAGGGCAAAGAAGCGGTTCAGACTCCTGGGCGAATCTCGCCTCTGTGTCAATGCGGGCGCCAATTCACCGGTCACCACCGCGCCTGGCCCGAGGATCGCGGCTAGATCGCGGTTGGCGGAAGATAGTGTCGTCTGCGGGTGCGACCACCAGACTACGAAGTGCCGCCCCTGCTCTGCCAGCGATCCCAGGAGCACGACTGCAATCGCAACCTCGACAACTGTCTTCGACTTCATGCCGCTCACGGCCGGGGCTCGTTGGGCCCGTCGTCCGTGCCACGCGATCCAGACGAGGGCCGCCAGGGCCGCGACAAACATCGCCATCGTGTAACTCGCCGTTGTCACACTGCGCACAGAGGGACTCAGCAGACGCGCAAACAGGAAGTGCTGCAATCCCGTGGCAATGATCACGAACAGAATGGGAGCAGCCCACCAAAGGGGGCCGGTATCCTTGTCGCGCGCAGGACGCGGTGACGCAGTGGCCCAATGCTGCACCAACCACCCCGCCGCGGCCGCCAGCGGCAGCAGCATCACGATCTGATAGCGCACGGGGCGGTAGTTGAAGGGCGCAAAGGCGAGGTACCCGCTGAAGAACCAGCCGATGACAAGCCAAGCCGCCGGTGGGATACGAGTCAGAAGCGGCCGCCGCGCCCCGGTCCGGCCATAGTACAGCAGCATGGCGCACATGCCCGCCAGGCCGACGATTCCGATGACCGGGGCCCAACTCAGGATTCCCGTGTCCACGCCGAACGAGAACCAGGCCCGGATGAACGCCGGCAGCGATGAGAGCCCCACCGGCGCGCCATAGAGAGTGCGGGATTGCTCGCGCAGATATGCCAGCACCTCTTCGGAAGCCAGACGGTACACAAAGATGTACCAGATGAGCGCCACCAATGCCATGCCGCCCGCATATCCCGCCGGGCGCGCCCAGCGCCGTCGGCCACGGCCAGCGTCAACGCCGGTATCAGACCAACCAACCAGAACCGCGCCGATCAGGAAGATCGGCGCAGCATGCAGCGCGGTCACTTTGCCGAAAAAAGTCCCGACCCCCGCCACGAGGCCGCCCACGATCGTCAACCACCAGCGTCGGGAGCTGGAAATGATCGCCCAGAAGGCGGCAGCCAGACAGGCATTGGCGCCGACCTCAAGAAACGGCTGCCGGCTATAGGATACGAAGAGGTAGTGAATGGCCAAGAAGCAGGCCGCGGCCAACCCCGCCAAAAAACCGAAGGCGCGTCCGACACCCCAGGCGAGAAAGCCGACCGCCACGAGATTGAACAGTACGGCAGTCAGATCCGCCGAGAAGATACCGGGTCCGAATATCGCAAATACTACATACGCGAATACTCCCGTAATGCTCTTCCGGAAAAACACGAGCTTCTCATCGTCCAGCGGGTTCCACTCACCGAGACTGACCGCATTGCGCGCGTAGGCGGTGTACTGCGGCGGATCGGTGAGCAGGTCTTGGCTCCAGGAGACGTCGGTGGGAGGATCGGCCGCCAGATACGGGAGCCGCGCGGCCAGCGTCAGAGCAGCGACAACCGCGATGGCGATGATCCGCCAGCGGCGCTCACGCAGGTGGTATGTCCATCCCCGCCAACCCGACCGCGGACGGGCGGGCGCAGCTTTCGGCTCGGAATGACGGGTTGGTCTGGCCATCGAGAGGGATAAACGTGCGCCAATCGACTACAGATCGACCGAGTGGCGCGCCACGGCGGCGACGTGGTCGATCTGCGCGTCGGTCAACTCGGCGAACATCGGCAGCGAGACAATCCGCCCGGCCAGGTGTTCCGTCACCGGGATGCTCATTGAATTCATAGCGGCATATGCCTTCTGCTTGTGAACAGGAATCGGATAGTGGATCAAGGTATCGATCCCCTCGGCCTTCAGATCCTCCTGAAAGCGGGAGCGGTCGTCCACTTGCACGACGAAGAGATGATAAACCGATTGCGCGGCATCGTCAGGCGGCGGCAGAACCAGGTTGGCACCGGCCAGTTTGTCCCGGTAACGGGCGGCGTGGGCGCGGCGAGCGGCATTCCACTGGTCGAGGTGTTTCAGCTTGACGCTCAGAACGGCCCCCTGAATCCCTTCCATGCGATAGTTATACCCGAGAATATCGTGGTGGTACTTCTGCAGCGATCCATGGTCGCGCCACATGCGGATTCGTGTCGCCCAGTCGTCATCGTTGGTGACGATCGCGCCACCTTCGCCATAGGCACCCAGATTCTTGCCGGGATAGAAGGAGAAGCAGGCGGCTTTGCCCCACTGCCCGGCCCGCCGCCCGGCGAAGGTGGCACCGTGCGCCTGACAGGCGTCTTCGATCACGGCGATGCCCTTCTCGGCCGCGATCGCGTTGATGACATCCATCGGCGCCGGACGGCCATACAGATGCACGGGAAGAATGACCTTCGTCTTCCGAGTGAGTGCTTTGCGCAGCCGGTCGGGATCGATGTTATAGGTCCTGGGATCGACGTCAACCAGCACCGGCGTGGCGCCGCAATAGGAGACAGCGGCGCAGGTGGCAATGAAGGTATTGGCGGCGGTGATGACTTCATCACCCGCCTGGACGCCGGCGGCCAGCAGGGCCAGATGCAGTGCCGATGTGCCGCTGTTGACCGCGACGCCGTGCTTTGCCCCGCAGAAACCGGCGAAGCTCTCTTCAAACTCCTGCACGCGTTTGCCGAGGATGAAGCTGCAGTCGGTGATCACGCCGGCGACGGCGACGTCGATTTCCGGTTTGATGCTGGCATACTGGGCCTTCAGATCGAGAAAGGGGACGCGCATGGATTCATCCTCTGGGGCGGAATGTCACGGTGTTGAGTCTACGACGGCAGCACCCGGCCGGGATCGCCGTTAGCGTGGTGCACCAGCCGCCCTTCGACGACCGTGGATCTAAGCAATCCGGTCAGCTCCCAGCCGTAGAAAGGCGAATTCTTGGATTTCGAGGTCAGACGCTCGGGCGTGACGGTCCAGTGTTCGTTGGGGTCAATCACGACCAGGTCAGCGGGTGCATCCGGCTTGATCTCACCCACGGGAAGGTTGAACACCCGCGCCGGACGACGCGAGAGGCAGTCGATCAGAAGCGGCCAGTCAGCCAGGCCGGTCTCGATGAGCGCCTTGGCACACACCCCGAGCGCGGTCTCCAGACCGACTACGCCGAACGGCGCGAGGTCGAATTCGCCGTCCTTCTCTTGCTCGGCGTGCGGCGCATGGTCGCTGGCGATACAGTCAATGGTGCCATCGACCAGACCCTGGCGCAACGCCATGACGTCATCCCCGGTCCGCAGCGGAGGGTTGACTTTGTAGAGCGGATCGAAGTCGCGGGCCACCCAATCATCGGTGAGGACCAGATGATGCGGCGTCACCTCGGCGGTGACATGGACACCCTCGGCTTTGGCGGCGCGAATGATGGCGACCGATCCGGCGGTCGAGACGTGCGCGACGTGTAGATGGGTACCGGTCTCGCGCGCCAGGGCGATGTCGCGCGCTACACAGATCTCTTCGGAGATCGCCGGAATGCCACGCAGACCGAGCTTGGTGGAGATCAACCCCTCGTGCATGACCCCCTGGGCCGACAGTTCGGGCGTCTCGCAGTGCTCGACGATCGGTACGTCAAACATGTGCGCATACTGCATGGCACGACGCAATAATCCGGCGGAGGCCACCGGCGCACCGTCATCAGAGAAGGCCACTGCCCCGGCAGCGACCATTTCCGCAATCTCGGCCAGCGATTTCCCCTCCCGGTTGCGGGTGATCGCACCAACCGGATGCACCCGCCCCGGGGCCGCGAGCGCGCGATCCAGGACGAAGCGCACGGTCTCCTGATCGGCGATCGGTGGTTCGGTGTTCGGCATGCAGCAGAGCGTGGTGAATCCACCGCGAACGCCGGCGGCTGATCCACTGGCAACTGTCTCTTCATCCTCGCGCCCCGGCTCGCGCAGATGAGTGTGCAGGTCGACGAATCCAGGCGCTACAATCATTCCGGTCGCATCCAGGACCGCGCCCGACGAGCGATCATGGCGCCGATCGCGGCCGGGACGTTCGATGCGCTCGATCTTCCCTTTGTCATCGATAATCACGTCAGCGATGCCGTCGAAACCGGAGCCGGGGTCTATGACCCTCCCCCCCGCGATGACGGCGACGGCGCGAAAAGTGGAACGGTTACTCATTCGCTTTCCCGTTCCGACGCGGTGGGCGCCTGCCCACCGCACAACAGATAAAGCACGGCCATGCGAACCGCCAGACCGTTAGTGACTTGATCCAGAATGACAGAGGCCTCGCCATCGGCCACTTCCGAGGTGATCTCCACGCCACGGTTCATCGGCCCGGGGTGCATGACCAGACCGCCGGGACGCAGACGCGCCGCACGGGCGGCATCAATGCCGAAGAGCCGCGAGTACTCGCGCAGCGAGGGGAGGAAATCGGAGCTCTGCCGTTCGCGCTGGATGCGTAGGACGTTGACCGCGTCGACGCCGGTGTCGAGCGCCACGTCAACGTTGGTGAAGACCTCGACACCCAACTGGGCCAGACACGCCGGGACCAGAGTGGCGGGTCCGCAGACGGCAACCTGGGCACCCATGGTCAACAGCCCCCAGATGTTCGACCGCGCCACGCGGGAATGGAGGATGTCCCCCAAAACCAGCACGCGCCTCCCGGCGAAGCTGCGCCATCGTTCCCAGAGAGTATACATGTCCAACAGCCCCTGGGTCGGGTGTTCATGGGCGCCATCGCCGGCGTTGACGATGATCGCGTCGGTGGCGCGGGTGAGAAAGTGCGGCGCGCCGGGGCAGGGGTGGCGGATGACGACCACGTCGGTCTTCATTGCCAGGATGTTCTTCACGGTGTCCCGCAGCGACTCGCCCTTTTGCACCGAGGATGCCGACGCGGTGAAGTTGACCACGTCGGCCGACAGGCGTTTTTCCGCCAGTTCGAAGGAGATGCGGGTGCGGGTCGAAGGTTCATAGAAGAGGTTGACGACGGTCTGGCCGCGCAGCGGCGGCACTTTCTTGATGGGCCGATCCAGCACCTCTTTGAATGTCTCCGCCGTGTCGAGAATCCGTTGGATGTCCTCGCGGCAGACGCCCTCAAGTCCCAAAAGATGCCGGATGAGCAACCGTCCGGGCGGAACCGGCGGCGAGACGACAGGAGTCGCGGCCGGCACCGGCGCGGTGCGACGTCCCTTCCCTGCCGGTGCCGCACTCCCGGCTTTCCGTTCGCGATCAGATACAACCATCATTCACCCAATCGTTTCAGGAATCTAAGCTCAGTGGTCTTCACCCAGGCCGAATTCGAGCGACGGCTGGGCCGCCGCTTTGCGGCGCGGCGCCAGCCGCCCAACGACAACACTGTCGGTCCCATCCAGCTCCACCAGCTGCACGACGACCTGTTCGCTGCGCGCCGTCGGCAGGTTCTTGCCGACATAGTCGGCGCGGATAGGCAGTTCGCGGTGGCCGCGATCGACCAAAGCGGCCAGTTGAATGGCCTGCGGCCGCCCCAGATCGATCAAGGCATCCAACGCCGCACGAATCGTCCGGCCGGTGAACAGCACGTCGTCCACCAAGACCACGATCCTGCCGGCGATGTCAAAGAGAATCTCGGTTTTCTGAACCACCGGGGCGGCGAGTGACCCGGCCAGATCATCGCGATAGAACGAAATGTCCAGATAGCCGACCGGCACGGCGCGTTTCTCAACCCGCTCGATCACCGCCGCAATACGGTCGGCCAGCGGCGCGCCGCGGCTACGGATGCCGATGAGCACGACGTCGTTGACACCCCCGTTACGCTCCAGGATCTCGTGAGCGATGCGTTCAATCGCGCGCCGCATCGCCGCCGCATCCATCACCGGGCGCGAAGAGGTCAGTTCAACCGGCATCTCGACTCCGGGGGAATGGGAACCCAGGGAAACTGTGCAAGGAGCGTCGGACAGACGTGTCAGGGTATGCGGAGACTGATTCCATCAGGCAGGTCCATCCCCTTCCCGGCCTCACCGAACCGGGTTAAAAGGCAGTAGTAATGAACAACCTGGCGTGCGGCAAATCCATCAGTTTCGCGGGGATCGGTCAACCTGGAATGCAGTCGCGCGAACGTGTGGTTCGTCCGATCTATAGCATTTCTCCCTGTGCGCTGCTACCACCCGAGCTCCTGCGCGGGGCGCGCTTGAACGTCAGATTCGTTCTCGACGGATAATCAATGCTCTTGCCCGCCAATAGGTCGGCGATTGTAAGCAACTGCAAGACAGGATGCTTGGTGCCCCACGGTGAGTTGTAGATCCCCGCACCAGCGGCCTCGGTCCTCATAGGGCGGGTCGGACTCTCCAGGGTGATCAGGACGGCTATGGTCGCATGCTCACGTTCCAGAACGCCACGAAGATCGCGCACGTCCTCGACTGTCACGCCACCGCTCTTCACCGAGAGGACAATCTGCTTGGTCTTTCCCTTGGCCCCCTCATCGTGAAAGTAGAGGCGACCGTCAATGCCCTGATCTGCGCCTTTCTTTTCCTCTGCAGGTCTCGCACCGACAAGCCCCAACGCCCACCATTGGAACTGGAAACGGTCAGCCTCGGCCAGCGCCTTGGCCTCCGAGAGTGACACCGGTTCCCCGATGACCTTGTACTCGGCTCTGTCCTCGAACGAATCCCATAGCCGCTTCTTGATCAAGGTAATCGCCAGGTGGGTGACGTCGATCCCGATCCATCTACGCTTGAGGCGCTGGGCAGCGGCGATGGTCGTGCCGCAACCGCAAAAGGGATCGAGCACAGTGTCGCCTTCGTTGCTGCTGGCCTTGATGATGCGCTCGAGAAGCGCTTCGGGTTTCTGGGTAGGATATCCCAGGCGTTCGCGGGCTTTAGCCGAGATGGGAGCAATGTCACTCCAGATGTCGGTAAGCGCTTGGCCCTCCAGTTGGTCAGCGTACCACTTGAGCCTCGGCGTCCCCTCCGCCTTATCGGGCCAGTATACCAAGCCGCCTTCGTCGAGCGCGTCAAGTTTCTCCTGGACCGTCCCACCCTCGATTCCGAGCATCTCAATCAGCTTCCCCGGCAGCGCCCAGTGACGCCCCACGGCCGTTGGATCGATACCACGCCATGGTTTTCCGCTGTCACCGTGTCTCACACCTGAACCTGTCAGTGTAATGGGTTGAAATCGGAGGCCGGAGTCCTCGTCGACATACGTGAAGTGCCTCTGAAGGTAATCCGGGTCATGCTCGCCCCTGGAGTCGGTCCACAGATAGTCGGGGCCGGTCGAGTAGAACAGAATCACGTCGTGGACGGGGCCGTACCGACGGGAAGAACTGTGGGCGTGGGTTCGCTTCCAACATATCTCGCTGCGGAAGTTCGTGGGGCCGAAAACCGAATCCATCAACATCCTCAAGTAATGGCTCGCCGTCGGGTCGCAATGCAGATAGATGCTCCCGGTCGGCTTCAACACGCGGCGCAACTCGACCAGGCGCGGGGCCATCATGGACAGGTAGGCCAACATGTCCGTGTCGCCAAGAAATGTGCGAAATGCCTGCATCGCCCGTGATACACGGCCTCCGGATTCGACGACCTCCTGATAGGCCGAAGCCGCCGTCTGATCCCACCGCCAGGTATCCTCGAACGCCTTGATCTGTGCCGAAGAGCGCGTCCCATTTTGCTCCTGGAAGAGGATGTTGTAGTCCTGATCGCTTTTGAACGGCGGATCGAGATAGACCAGATCGACCGACTCGTCAGGTACATATCGGCGCAGGACGTCGAGGTTGTCGCCGTAATACAGGGTATTCTCTGTGAGCATGGTCGCGGTCCGATCCACGTGTAAAGGGAATTAGGACCTGGCAAATCACGAGGTCAAGGAGGATTCGGCTCGCCCCTTGCGGCGGGGTCCTCCTAGAATCCAATCGACGCCAGGATTACGGGCTGCGAATCCAGCGCTTCCCACGGACCGTCGAAAATAATCCGTCCTTTGTTCATGACCCAGACGCGATGGGTCAAGCGCCGGAGGAACTCCAGATCGTGAGAGATGATCACATAGGCCGATCCAGCGCCCAGCCACTCTTGAAGCAGCGATTCCAGACGCTCCAGACCTTCGGAGTCCAGCGCCGCCTGCGGTTCATCGAGCAGGTAGAGCCGGGAGGGGATGGCAACGATCCCCGCGAGTGCCGCGCGGCGTTTCTGGCCGCCGGACAGATCGAAGGGTGAACGATGGCCGAAATCATCGGGCGGCAAACCGACGCGGTCGAGGGCGGCGCGGGCGGCTGACAGCAGATCACTCGATCTTCCTCCACGGGCCCTCGGCCCGGCAGCAACATCGTCGATCACGGTAGAACAGAACAGTTGCCGTTCCGGGAACTGGATGAGCACGACCGGCCGTTCGCGCCTAGGCATCCCAGGCCAATTCAACTGGCCCAGCCAGCGATCAAACAGGCCCGCCAGGTAGAAGGCGAGCGTCGTCTTCCCTGCTCCAATTGGCCCACACAGGCCGACCGCTTCGCCGGCGCGAACCTCAAGCGTGATTCCGCGCAGAGGATCAAGCGGCAGTGGCCAAGCAGGCGAGTCGCATTGCCCCAGATCGACAGCGCTGACAATGACCGATGCGTCCTCCGGTGGAACAGGCAGCGAGATCACACGCGGCCGCGGATCTACCATTCCCTTCCACCCGCTGCTGGGCCCGTCATAGGCGATCCTGCCCGCATTGAGTTCGATGACGCGCGGCAGACGCCGCGCTTCCTCTTCGTACTGGGTGATGAACACAAGTGTCGGCCCACAGTCGTCGTTCCCAGCGCTCCGTTCGCGGACAGGGGGCTTTAGGCCCCCGGACTTGGGCCCACGTGAGGGACCCGATTCGGCGGCCGCCTCCGAGAACGCGAGGAATTCCCGCCGACTCGGCGGATCGAGGTGCGACGTCGGTTCATCGAGAACGATAAGCTGTCTTCCTGCGGCCCGGGCGCAAGCCACGGCTACTTTCTGCTTTTCCCCACCGGAGAGGCTATCCGTGGAGCGGCCGGCCAAGTACCCGAGGCCGAAGCGTTCCAGCTCGGCGCGCACGGCCACCTCGTCCGTTCCAGGAAGCGAGGTGTGCTCCAGTGTCAGCATCATCTCCTCGAGGACAGTGGCGCCGATCAGGTTGTCTTCGGGTGACTGAAAGACGATCGCGCCGTATGCCGGCTCGTGCAGTCCATCGACCACCACACGGCCGTGCGTGGGCTGGATGAGACCCGCCAGACACAGAGCCAACGTCGATTTCCCCGACCCGTTGGGGCCGACAATCGCCAACCGCTCACCGCTGACAATCGTCAGCGACACCTCGGCGAGGGCCGGGATCGGCCGCTCATCGTCGCTGTGGTAGGAGACCGTGACATGGTCGCAACGCCATTGCATCACGCTCCATGATAATGCATGAAGCCGCGCCGGGATAGCGCCGGCCGCGGATCACCCACAATTCGTAAGGAAGGGCTGTGGAGACTACCCGCAGTCTAAGTCACGCGCGGCGCGGGCTTCGTCGATCCGCAGCATCGGGGTGTCGTGCGGCGCCGAATTCACATGTTCGGGGTCCTGCTCGACTTCGCGCGCGATCTGCAGGAGGATGTCGGCGTAGGCGTCGAGCCGCTCTTTGCTCTCGGTTTCGGTCGGCTCGATCATCAGCGCTTCCGGGACAATGAGCGGGAAGTACACAGTGGGCGCATGGACGCCGAAGTCCAGCAGCCGTTTGGCGATGGCACCGGCGCGGACGCCGGACTTCTTCTGCCGCGAAGCGGAAGCGACAAACTCGTGCATGCAGGGCCCCGGATGGGGGATGTCATAGGCGTCCTTGACTCGCGCCCGCAGGTAGTTGGCGGCCAGAATCGCATCCTGTGACACCTGCTTTAGCCCCGCGGCGCCGAGACTGCGGATGTAGGTATAGGCGCGCACCAGGACACCGAAATTGCCGAAGAACGGATGCACCGAGCCGATCGATTCCGGCCCCGGGGCGACCCGCGCGAAGAGGGCACCGCCATCTTCCGCGGTCTTGATGATCGCCGGACCCGGGAGAAACGGTACCAGATGGCGCTTGGCTCCCACGGCTGCGGCACCCGGTCCTCCCCCGCCATGCGGGGTCGAGAAGGTCTTGTGCAGGTTCAGATGCAGGACATCAAACCCCATGTCCCCGGCCCGGGCCAGTCCCATCAACGCATTCGTGTTCGCGCCATCATTGTAAAGTAGCACCCCCTTGGCGCGTGCCATCGCCGCGATGCGCACGATCTCTCTCTCAAACAATCCGAGAGTATTCGGATTGGTGAGCATGATGCAGGCAACCGACTCATCGAGAACATGCGCCAGCGCTTCCGGATCGACCAATCCCTGGGCATTGGACTTGATCGATACCGCCTCGAAACCGGACAGCGTGACCGAGGCGGGATTGGTGCCGTGGGAGGAATCGGGGATCACGACTCGGCGACGATCCTCGCCTTTACGCCGATGGTAGGCGCGTGCCATCAGCAGTCCCACCATCTCCCCCTGCGCCCCGGCGGAGGGCTGCAGACGCACCTCATCCATGCCTGTGATGATGGCCAGATCACGCGCCAGCTCCCAGATGAGCTGCAACGCCCCCTGGCAGTCGGCATCCGGGGTCTCCGGGTGCACACGGGCGAATCCGGGTTGGGCGGTGGCGCGCTCGTTGATCTTGGGGTTGTACTTCATCGTGCATGACCCCAAGGGATAAGTGCTCTTGTCGATGTGGTGATTCAGCACCGACAGACGCGTGTAGTGGCGCACGACCTCGATTTCCGCCACTTCCGGCCAATCCGGAGGTGACTGGCGCCGTAGCGCATCCGGCAGCACCCACGTCGGACCCGCCGCCGGCACCTGAGAGGCGGGGCACGTCACACCAATGGTGTTCTCAACCGAGATATCGAATATCGTCCCGCCATTCACGTCGCGCATGACTGTTCCTTCACAATCCGCCGATGACCCACCGGGCGCAATCCCACCGGCCCGCCAGTGTCACTTCTCGAGTTGGTCCTCCGGTTTCTCCAACTCGCGGATCCGCTCCTGCACCCAATCGACCTCGGTGGAGTTCTTGAAGTCCTTGAGGAAACCGTTATAGAACTTAAGGGCATCGGTCGTGTCCCCGGCTTGAGCATACAGCCAGGGGATGTAGATCGCCGCATCCTCACACCATTCCGACTTCGGGTATTTCTTCACCACCTGCTTGAAGCCCTCGATTGCCTTGTACCAGCTCTCCTGGCGACGCTGCATCATCGCCAGCGCGAAGGCGGCGTCATCCACCCTGCCGGATTCGTTCTTGGCATCGCGCGCCACAACCTGCTCGAACTGCGTGCGGGCTTTGTCGAATTCACCGCGGCGCATGTTGCTCTCGCCCATGGCAAAGACCAACGCCATGTCACTGGGCTTCTCACGCGCGCGCCGTTCCAGATCCCAGAGCACGCCCCGCCCCTCCAGATAGTCGACGATGGTCTTCTGGAAACGGGGCGGCGGAAGATATCCCACCACCCGGTCGACTTCCAGGCCCTCGGTGTTGGTCAGCACGACTGTGGGGTATCCCCAGACCGCGTAACGTCGCGCCATGGCCGTATCGGCCTCGGCATCGATCCGCACGAAAACGAGGCGCTTCTGCAGGGCGATGACCCCCGGATCGGTGAACGTCGATTCATCCATCACCCGGCACCAGCGGCACCAATCGGTGTACAGATCAAGCAGGATCTGCCGTTTCGTGGTGTCGGCCAAGCGTTTGGCCTGATCGTACGAGCCGGCCCAGTCAATACTGGTCGCCGCCGAGGTGTCCACCGGCACCTGCGCGCCGGCGCGAACAGCGCTCAGAGAGAAGATGAACAGGAGGATCAACTGCCTCGTGATACGCACGACGCCACCCAACTGCCGGACGTAGAGCTCAGACATTCGGCGATGCTCCCCGCGCGGCCGTCTGTGGCCGTTCGCCCACTTCGCAGATGGACGCCTCCGTCAGCGCCGACACGTAGAGATCGAGCATGGCACGCGTGTGCTTCTCAGTGACACAGACCAAGAAACGCCGCTCGAACCCGGGGAATCGACCGCCGAGGTCAATCCCGCCCAGAATCCGGCGTTCACGCAGACGTTGCAGGACAACGTGCGCGTTCACCGGTGTCTCAACAACAAACTCATTGAAGAACGCTGCCCCGAAAGGCACGCTGTAGCCGTCCAAATGTGCAATCCGTTCGGCCAGATAGCGGGCGCGCTCGCTGCAGGCACGGGCGAGCGTGACGATCCCGCGTCGACCGAGAAGCGACATGTAGATCGCCGCCCGGGTGGCCAGCAGCGCCTGCGCGGTGCAGATGTTCGAGGTTGCCTTCTCGCGGCGGATGTGCTGCTCGCGCGTCTGCAGCGTGGTGACGAATGCAGCACGTCCGCGCGCGTCGACGGTCCGCCCCACCAGACGGCCCGGCAGACGGCGGATGAACTCACGACGCACGGCGAACAACCCCAGAAGCGGCCCGCCGAATGAGGGCGGATTGCCGAGGCACTGCCCCTCCCCGACCGCGACGTCAGCCCCCGCTTCACCGGGCGGTACGAGCACGCCCAGGGCGAGCGGATGGAACACCGCGATGAGCAGTGCGCCGCGGGCATGGGCCATCTCGCTGCCGCGCCGCCAGTCGTCGATGCCGCCAAAGTAGTTCGGCGACGGCATGATTACGGCGGCGGTGTGATCGCCGACCACGTCTTGCAAGCGGGCAAAATCCGTGCGACCATCGGCACCGGCCGCCGTCTGGATCTTCGCCTCCTGCGCCGTCAGGTAGGTTTCCAAGACGCTCCGGTAACGCGGATTGAGCGTCCCGGCCAGCACGATTCCCTTCCGCCCCGTCTGGGCCATCGCCAGTAGTGCGGCTTCGGCGACGGCGGAACCGCCATCGTACATCGATGCCTGGGCGACATCCATGGCGGTGAGGCGGCGGATCAACGATTGGAACTCATAGGTCGCCTGCAACGTTCCCTGCGCCACCTCAGGCTGATACGGCGTGTACGCCGTGTAGAATTCGGATCGCGAGCCGACATGGTCGACCGCCGCCGGGATGTGGTGGTCGTAGACGCCTCCCCCCAGAAACGAGGTGAACCCGGGAGGAACGGCATTGCGTGCGGCCAGCGACTCCACAAGCGCGTCAACCTCAACCTCGGACATGCCGCCGGGAAGGTCGCTGGGCGTGCGCTGGCGCACCGCCGGGGGGATGGCCGCGATCAGGTCTTCGAAACGATCGACCCCAACGGTGCGCAGCATTTCCCGACGCGCAGCGTCGGTATGCGGTGTGTATGACATGATGTTGGGCTTTCTGCGGGGTTCGACTCAGTGTTGCTCGATCAACTCGCCGTATTCCTTCGGGGCCAGCAAGCGGCCGACTTCCTGCAGGTCCGCCAGCTTGATCTTGATCATCCACCCGGCGCCATAGCAATCCTGATTGACCAGCCCCGCCTCGTCGGCCAGGCGCGTATTGACCTCGGTCACCGTGCCCGATACCGGCGCAAACAGCTCCGCCACGGCCTTGACCGCCTCAATTGTACCGAAGGACTGCGCCGCGTCCACGCGTATGCCCACGGATGGGAGTTCGACGTACACAACGTCCCCCAGTTCGCCCTGGGCGAAATCGGTGACGCCGACGGTGCCGATATCCCCCTCGACCAGCAACCACTCATGGTCTTTAGTGTACCTGAGATTCTCTTTGATCACGCCGCCTCCTGTCGAATAGAGTCAAAATACCCCAAAGCCATAGTGGGGGCAAGGCCGGTGACCGCAAATGTGACAATGATTTGCCGCCGCCGGGGCGCATCAGCCGATCAGGTCTACCCTGGAGGAGCCGTAGGAGAGACGACAGCAGGTGGAGCGGCCTTCGGTGCCGTGGGCATCGCCCCAGAGAAGAAGCGTTCCACAAACGTCGTGTCAAACCGGCCGGAACGGAACTCCGGAGTATCAAGTACCTTCTGGTGGAAGGGAATCGTCGTGTGGATCCCCTCGACGATGAACTCCTCCAGCGCTCCGAGCATTCGTGTGAGTGCCTCATTGCGGTTCTTGCCGTGTGTGATCAGCTTGGCCAGCAGCGAATCGTAATAAGGAGGTATGGTGTACTGCGCGTAGGCGTGAGTATCGACGCGCACACCGTGGCCGCCGGGCACGTGCAGGGATGTGATCTTACCCGGCGAGGGGCGGAAGTCGGCATCGGGATCCTCGGCGTTGATGCGCACTTCCAGGGTATGTCCGGAGAAGACCACCTGTGACTGCGCGAATCCCAGCGGTTCACCGGCGGCGATGAGAATCTGCTGTTTGACGAGATCGACATCGGTTTGCTCCTCGGTCACCGGGTGCTCAACCTGGATGCGCGTGTTCATCTCCATGAAGTAGAAGGTGCCGTCGGAGTCGACGAGGAATTCCACCGTCCCGGCCGAACGATAGCTCACCGCATCGGCGGCCAGCAGCGCCGCGGCGCCCATGCGCCGGCGCGTCGGCTCATCAATCCCGGGTGACGGTGATTCTTCGATCAGTTTCTGATGCCGCCGCTGAACGGTGCAGTCGCGTTCTCCCAGATGCACCAAGCCGCCGCGGGAGTCACCCAGGACCTGGAATTCCACGTGCCGCGGCGCCTGGAGGTACTTCTCTATGTATACCTCGGCGTTGCCGAACGCGAGCTTGGCCTCCGTCTGTGCGGCCGTGATCAACGCTTCCAGATCCGCCGGCTCGCGGCAGATGCGCATGCCGCGGCCGCCACCGCCTCCCGCTGCTTTGATGATGACGGGATACCCGACTGTCTCCGCGACCGCGAGCGCCTCACGCAGACTGGAAACCGGGCCATCCGACCCGGGAAGAACCGGGACACCGGCATTCTTGATCGTCTGGCGCGCGACCGCTTTGTCGCCCATACGGCGGATAGTATCCGGTGTCGGGCCGATGAAGGTCAGCGCGCAGGCACCGCAAATCTCGGCGAAGCCGGCGTTCTCGGCGAGAAACCCGTAGCCGGGATGGATGGCATCAGCGCCGGAGAGCTCGGCGGCCGCGATGATGCGTTTCGCATCCAGATACGACTGTGAAGGCGACGCCGGGCCGATGCACACTTCCTCATCGGCAAACCGCACGTGCAGCGACTCGCGGTCCGGCTCGGAGTAGACCGCGACAGTCGGGATGCCCAGCTCGCGACAGGCGCGAATGATGCGCAGGGCGATTTCGCCGCGGTTGGCGATGAGGATCTTCTTGAACATCGCGGGAGGTGTCCCGACCCTGATCGAGTTCGGACCCGGCGGATGACGGCAAACAAACAATCGACCGGCTCACCGCCTGCCGGGAGTGGCAGCGTACACCGGAGATGCAATGGCTCATGGCCGGCGGACGCCGGCAGGAGGATTCAATCCAGCGATTCCTCTTCTTCCTCTTCCTCCAGTTCGAATTCCGCCTCTTCCTCCGTGGCGGCGATTTCAAACTCATGTTCCTCGGCGCAGGTTCTCGAACAGTAGGTGTGCTTTCTGCGGCGTAAGGGAGCTCCCTCGATCTCCGCACCGCAGTAGTCGCAAAACTGCATCGCCGTTCCCTCGCGTTACGCGTCGTTGCCGTATCGGAAGTGCCCCAACGGGGACGTTTATTACATCACGGATCACCGGGGATCCCGGATTCGTGCATGGGGTCCCACAGGGCCGGACACCGGTTCCCGGCGCCGGGACCTGCGGGAAGGAGAATCGGCCTCCTTGCCCCGGCAGCACCCGCCGGGCGCCGCCTTTGATATCCGAAACCCACGGTCAAGTCAACGAAAAAACCAGGCGGACAGCCCGCCGTAAACCGGCCATTTTGCATTGGTATCTCTGGTAGACAGTCCCCGAGCCAACACTGGTTCCTGGCGGAGTCAGGGGACGGTCAGGAAACACGGCGTTCAACCACTGCTGATTTCAAATTCGCGCCAGCCGCGATCGGCCGCCCCGGTGATGCCCCGCAGTCGCAATTCGAAGTCATCGGGGTTTGTTGTGTTCACGATCGCCGTCTCGTAGGCGATGACGTTCTGCCGGTACCAACGCATGATCGCCTGGTCAAAGGTCTGCATGCCGTACTGCGTGGAGCCGTTTTCAATCAAATCGTAGATCATCGCGGTCTTGGCGGGATCAAGAATCGCGTCCCGAATGGCGGCACTGGCGAACATGACTTCGACCGCCGGCACGCGTCCCGGACCATCGACACGCGGCAGCAGACGTTGGGAGATGACCGCCTGCAGTGTTCCCGACAGCAAGAGCCGGACCTGCTGGTGCTGATGCGGCGGGAAGAAGGAAATGATGCGCGAAATGGTCTCGATGGCATTGAGCGTGTGCAGCGTGGTCAGGACCAGATGTCCGGTGTCGGCCGCCATCAAGGCGATCATCATGGTCTCCAGATCGCGGATCTCACCGATCAAGATGACGTCCGGATCCTGCCGGAACGCATGGCGCAGCGCCGTGGCGAACGACTCAGTGTCGCCGCCGATCTCACGCTGTGAGATGATGCTTTGCCGGTCACGGAAGACATACTCGATCGGATCCTCGACCGTGAGGATGTTCTCTGAACGGGTGGCATTGATCTCCTCGACCATCGCCGCCAAGGTCGTCGATTTGCCCGAACCGGTGGTGCCGGTCACGATAATGAGCCCCCGCCGCAACTGGCAGAGGCGGCGCACGGTATCGGGGAGATGTAACTCCGCGAAGCTGGGAACGGTTGTCAGCACCGAACGCACGGCGATCCCCGGTGTCCCCCGCTGACGGTACAAACTGATGCGGAACCGGCCCAGCTTGGCCACGCTGAGCGCCACGTCCATCTCCATCCGCGCGGCGAATCGGCGCTTCTGCTCGTCGTTGAGGATTTGACCGAAGATCTCCTCCACGGCGTCCGTGGTCAGCGCCGGCGCGTCCAGTGCCGACAGTTGGCCATCCACCCGCAGATAGGGACGTACACCGACGCGCAGGTGCAGGTCGGACGCGCCCCGCGCCGTCATCTCATCCAGCATCGCCTTGAAGGTCATCGCTAACCCCGTGCACCCTGTATCCGAGTCATCCAACGTGCATCTTTGAGGGATTATCGGCAGAACCTGTGCGATGGTAAATCGGCAGCCGACCGATCGCCGCTGTCGGACAGCGGTCCGATCGCCAGTTGGCGCCCCCCGGGGTTCCGGCGGCCGCGGCCTCGCACGTGTGGGGAACAAGGGGCGTCAGCCCCTTGTGCTTAGATGGTCAGCAAGTCCGAGTGGGTCGGGGTGGGCTCTGCCGTCACGCCATGGTCGGATCGAGCAAGAAAAGTGGCTGGCCGTATTCGACCGGCTGCGCGTTCTCCACCAGGAGCTTGACGATCCGGCCGCTCTGCTCCGCCTCGATCTCGTTCATCAATTTCATCGCCTCGATGAGGCAGAGGGTATCGCCGGGCTTGATGACTTTGTTGACCTCAACGAACGGTGGCGAACTGGGAGACGGGGCGCGATAGAAGGTTCCCACCATCGGCGACTTGATCTCGACATAGTGGGACGGCGGCGGCTGTTTCGCTTCCACTGTCGGAATGGCTGCGGGCGGCGCGGCAACGGGAGCCGCCAACGGAACCAATGTCAGTGAATCTGACGCCGTCGGATGATGGTTGTTGGCGCTGTGTGTCTTCGTGATCCTGATCGTGCGGAAGAATCGCCGGATTTCCAGTGATTCAACATGTGACTCTTCCACGATCTGGATCAGCCGTCGAATGGTCTTCTCGTTCATCGCGTCCCCTATGATGGGAGATGTCGGCGCCCCGCGGGAGGATCAGAGTTCCACCAGGGACCGTTCAGCGGTGGTCAGCAGGCTGACGCCGTGCGCGCCGATCAGAACGTCGTCCTCGATCCGCACGCCGCCCCAGCCGGGGAAGTAGACTCCCGGCTCAATGGTGAACACCATCCCCGCTTTCAGAACCACCTTGCTTTTGGCGTTCACGGCCGGTCCCTCATGGACTGCCAGACCGATCCCGTGACCCAGGCCGTGGTCGAAACGCTTGCCGTGGCCGGCACGTTCGATGACGCCGCGTGCCGCTTTATCCAATTGCGAGCACACCGCACCGGGGCGCGCCCGCGTGATGGCAGCCTTCTGCGCACGGGCCACGAGATTGTACACCTGCCGCTGGCGGGCGGAGGCACGCCCCACGACGACGGTGCGCGTGAGATCAGAGACATAGCCATCGACCGTGGCGCCAAAATCCAGGGTCACGAAATCGCCCGGTCGGATTCGCCGCATCGAGGCTCGACCATGGGGCAGCGCCGAACGTGGGCCCGAGGCGACAATCGTCTCGAACGCCGCCTTTTCCGAGCCGGCCTTCATCATGACATATTCGAGCTCGGCGGCGACATCGCGTTCTCGGACACCGGCTTTGATCACCGGCAGAATGGCCGCGAAGGCCTTGTCCGCAATCGCCGCCGCGCACCGGATGAGGGCGACTTCGCCTGCATCTTTGACCTGCATCAACGGGGCGACCAGATCCTCGACGGGCACAAGGAGCGCCTTGGGGAGTACCGAGCGCAGGCGCTGCACGCGGTCTTCAGAGAAATGCTGCGCGCAATACCCCAGTTTGGGACGTCCCTTCGCCAGCGTCGGAGCCGTGTTCAGGTGACTGATGAGATCGCCTGAGACAATCTGAACCTTGGCCCCCCGGATTTCGCGGGCGGCCTGCTCGCGGTAACGCCCATCGGTGAAAAAGTCGCAACGTGCCTGGCTGACGACCAGAAGGCCATTGGAGCCCGTGTAAGAGACCAAATAGCGCAGCGGCGGACCGTCGGCAACTACCAGCCCGTCCAAATCCTCGTCTCCCAACCGGCGACGGAGGGCAGCGACACGGTCTTTTTGATTACGCATGGCCATCATCATAACCCGGCAAGTACGCGACACTTCGCCCGCCCGAACCGTCACGATGCGGTTCTGACGGGCTTCTCCAGCAATCGGAGAGTGCCCTAACGCGCCGTGACTGTCAAGGGAAATGTCCGGCCGGCGTCAGCGCGATCCGTCCTTCCCATTGACTCCTAACGGTTTGCGCGGCGAACAGTTGAGGTGCACTTGCGGATCAGGTTTGTGGAGGAGTAGCTCGGACGCATCCGTACCCGTTTGACCTCCCCGCCCCAGCCGGTGACCAGATCGGCCCCGACAATCTCCTCGTGGACATACTCCGCCCCTTTCACCAGAACATCAGGATGAAGGGTACGGATCAGTCTCAGGGGAGTCAGTTCACCGAACAAGCAGACGCAGTCGACCGGACGCAGCGCGGCCAGCAGCGCCGCACGGTCATTCTGACTGTTCACGGGTCGCCCCGGGCCTTTCAGACGGCGTGCCGAACCATCGCTGTTGAGTCCCACCACCAGCACATCGCCGCAGGCCTTCGCCTGAGCCAACAGGTCCAGATGGCCCCGATGGAGAACGTCAAAGACGCCATTAGTGAACACGACGCGCAACCCCTGCCGCTGCCAACGGCGTCGCGCCCGCACAAGCAACGGTAGGGGTACGATGTTCGATTTGCGCGTTCCGGGTGACATCACACGCGTGGGCTGAATGGCCAGATAGTGTTCACGCTTCGTTCACGGCAGACAGGTGGCACGCGGCGAATCCGGTCTCGTTCAAGTGATTTCACTGAGAACCGGCTCAGGAATCTCCGCCAGCGCCCGTCGAATGGCATCCACGGTCGTCTGGGCGGTGCCGAGTTCCTTGATGACCTCGCCCGCCGCGACGTTCGCCGTGTAGGCCGCCTGCAGCATCGTTCCTCCCACCGCCAGCGACATCGCCAAAACGGCCACCACCGTGTCGCCGGCACCGGTGACATCATAGACGTGCCGAGCTACAGTGGGGATTGTCGTCAGACGACCGTCCCCGATCGGCTCGAAGAGCGCCATCCCCTTTTCGCCACGGGTGATCAGTAGAGAATCCGCCTCCAATTGGCGCAGAAGATCGAACCCCACGGCCCGCAGAGACTCCTCGTCGCGGATCCTGCGCCCCGCGACGAATCCCGCCTCATGGTGATTGGGGGTCAGTGTCGTCACGCGCCGGTATGAAGAAAAGTGCGTATCCTTGGGGTCGACGACGATGAATCTCCCCTGCGCCCGCGCGGCGCCAATGACCTGCTCCAAGAGCCGCCGGTTGACCACGCCTTTGCCATAGTCGGAGATCACGAGCCCCGCGGCGCCATCAGCCAGGGCTGCCTGACACATGGCGGCGATCTGATCGGACGTGACCGCATCGATCTCGGCGGCCGTCTCGAAGTCGGCGCGCACCACCTGCTGGTTGTGCGCCACGATCCGGGTTTTCACAGTGGTCGGGCGCTGACAATCAACCACCAGCCCCGCCGTGTCCAGCCCCTGCTCCGAGAGGCGGGTGCAAACGGCCTCGCCGGCCCGGTCAGCGCCGATGATACCGAGCGTCGTGACCATCCCACCGAGTGACCGAACGTTCTGGGCGACATTAGCGGCACCGCCCAATTTGGATTCCTGTCGTTCCACCGCCACGACGGGCACCGGGGCCTCCGGTGAGATCCGCTCCACCCGTCCCCACCAGTATTCATCGAGCATGACGTCGCCGAGTACCACGATACGGGCACCGGCAAAGCGGTCAAGAAGGGGTTCGATTCCCAGATGAGCTGTCCTCGTCATGTTTCGGTTCCTGCAACCCGGTGGCCGAGGTTGACTTTCAGTCCCTGATGGTATACCGTGCGGATGCGGTTACACAAGGAGGATTTGCCGTGCAGGGCAGACAACAGATCAACGTCGAAGTGGGTCCCGTCGAGGCCGAAGGCATTTATTCGAATCTCGCCTTGATCGTACACTCGCCACAGGAGTTCGTCATCGATTTTGCCCGGGTGACCCCCGGCTCGCCGAAATCCAAGGTCTACGCGCGCATCATCATGACCCCCGCGCATGCCAAGATGCTGCAGGCGGCCCTGGAAGAGAACATCAAGAAATACGAGTCCGTCTTCGGCGCGATCAAGCTAGCCGGCACCGACGAGAAGAACATCGGCTTCCAGTCACCCCGCGAGTGACAGGGAACGTCCCTGCCGCTCGGTCGCCGGCGGCCAGAAATCCTCTGTCCGACGACGAAACGACACCGCCGTGCGTCTAACTCAGCCGCTAGCACGACAGGAGATCCACTGGCTGGAGAATGATGCTAGGCGCGCCCGAGTTGTCAGCCCGGATTCAGTATCTCATTCCGGGATTCCATTGGGCTTCTGAGATGAATTTCAGTTCGGGGCTTTGTCGGCAATCGCGACGGTGATTCCCCACGCCTCCGGATCATCGGGCGGAGTCCCGTTCCAGTCGCCATAGGCATGGGAATCGTCAGTCGTGTAATGGACAACGTACTCGCCCTTGTCGAGCAGGATTGTCTGGTCAACAACGCGGTTCTTCTCGGCCCCACCCGCGTGGGAGGTCTTGCGATACGTCATCTCCCAAACGACGTCGCCGGTACTCACGTTCTCAATCCAACCATAGTCGCTCATCCCTGACCTGAGACCCTCGCCGACGGCGTGAACGCGGACGCGCGTGGGCGAGCGGAGGGTGAAACGTTGCTCGCGCTCCTCGTCGTTGCCGACTCGCGTGATCGCCGCGAGCACGCCCGGAGTCTGAATCTTTGACTTTTCAATCACGACAAAGGCCGCCCGGTTGACATCGGCCGTCGCATACAGAGAGACGCCATACGATTTCTGATCGTGGGGCGGCGACGCGTTCCAGCCCCCGGCATAGGAGTGCGAGCCATCAGATGTATAATATAGGATGTAGTCACCAGCCGCTAAATCCACAATGCCGTCAAACTGGCGGTTCTTGCGGGCGCCGCCGGCCGGCCCGGTGTTATCCGGTGCCATAACCCAGGTCTTGTGCTTGTCGGCCGCGCGGACGATCCAGCCGTAGTCTGCCATGCGATCGTCATACTGGTCATGCTCGCCGATCGCGTAGATGCGCAGCGCCTCCGGGCGCGTCAGCCGGAACGCCTGGGAGCGCAACTCGTTGTCGCCGATGTCGACCAACTGCAACAGCGGACCGCTCACCCCCCGATCTTCATATGGGACGATCTGATCGCGATCCGCCGGGCTCACCGGGAAGATCTGCAATCCCCAGGCATCCGGATCGTAGGGGGGCGGCGAATTCCAATCGTCATACGTGTGTGAGTCATCCGTGACGTAGTAGGCCATATAGTCGCCCCGTACCAGGTGGACGCGATCATGAAAGCGGCGGTTCTTCGCCGCGCCACCGGCCAGGTCGGTGTTGTCGCGCGTCATCTCCCAGACACGTTTGCCGGTGCGGGCATCGATGACCCACCCCCAATCCACCATGGCGTCGCCGGATTCGGAATACTCGCCCAACGCGTACACCTCGAGGTCCAAATCGGCGTTGATCGTGAACCCCCCCTGCCGATAGGCGCCGTTTCCCGGGCCCAGGATACTGACCGCCGCCGGGCGCTCAACCGCACGCGGGGTCTCATGCAGCGCCGCCGCATCTCCGGTGAGCCGCACGTAGTACCGCGGGGGCAAGGCTCGCAAGGCATCATCCTCCCCGCCGCGGCCGGCTTTCCCCAAGAGATCCGCCAGGCGCTGGAACACCTCGCCCAGATTCTCGGGTTTGACTCCCCCTGAGAAGAAATCCGGCCAGCCCGCGTAGTAATACAGTTCGTATGAACCGCGTCGCAGCAGCAGATCGTCGCCATACTCGCGCAGCCAACTGGACCCGGAGACCGGATCCGTGATCTCCTCATCCATCGACCAGACGAGGGCGCGCGTCCTGGCGTCAATGAGCCAGGGGTAAGCGAACAGATTGTCACCCGATTTGAGCGCCGCCCCTACCGCATCGACGCGAAGCTCGAGATCGCGGTCGACGCTGAAGAATCGGTGTTGCAGGTCGTGAGACTGCACACCGGTAATCTCGATCGAGGCCTCTGCATATGCTCGTGGGGCCGCCAGCAGGAGCCAGCCGGTCAATGCCATCAGCCCCAGACCAAGCAGGGCCACCAGGCTGCGGGTGACAGATGCTCGACCACATTCTCTGCGGTCGGCCACCCGGTGGGGTCGAGCGCCACGCGGCCGCAGTGGTGAGTATCGGAGTTTCACGGTTCTGTTTACGTGAGAATCCCGTGCAGGTTGCATCGGGGAGGGTCGACAGCCCACGCCGTTGATGCCCATGAACCACCGCCGGGTGGGGTCGAAATCCCCACCGGATCCCCTGTCAAAAGTCGGTCTGTCCCGAGAACCGGAACGACCCCAGGTGCATGGCGGGTGCAGTGATGCACCCAAGCGAGTCCCACCACGCATTGATACACTGCCGCTGGATTGACAAGGCCTTCACAGTCCCGAATGCCCGCAACATGCTGTCAGTGAAACGCAGGTTCTTCACTCCGCCCCGCAAACGGCCATTCTTGATCCGCATCAGGCCGTCGCGGGTCATCCCGGTCAGAACGGCATTCGGGGTGTCCAGGAAGCCGTTGATGTAGTGAAAGCGGGTCACGAGCAGGCCATCGGCGACTCCGGCGATCATGTCCGGCAGCGATGAGGTCCCGCCCGCGACGAACAGATTGAGCGCCAGCGCTCCCTCGGCTGAGCTGTCGGGGGTCAACGCATGTCCGGTCGAAGCCGCTTTGCCTCTGGCCGCCGTCAACGTGTCATAAACCACGCCTTTGGCCACGCCCTGTGTGATCAGCTCGACGCGACGCTTCGGCACTCCCTCGAAATCGAAGGGAAGCGCCACACCGGCGGTGTCGGTGCCATCATCGTAGACCGTGATCGCTTCACCGGTGACGCGCTGTCCGATCTTGCCGCACATGAAGGAGGTGCCATCCAGCATCGCCTTCGAACCGAATCCAATGTAGTTGATCCATTCCATCAGAGCGGCGACCGCAGCCGGCTCCAGGATCACTTCGTATTCCCCGGGCGGGAGCACAACCGGATCGGCGCACCGCACTGCCTTATCCACCGCGGCCTTGGCCACCGCGCGCACATCGACTTGCTCCACGTCGCGCGAGAGCCCCTCGGCATATCCCGATGAATTACCCCCGATGGCAATCACCGACAACGATGCCGAGGTCAGTGGCTGGTAGGCCGCCACGCCACGAGTGTTGACGACCGCCACTTCCCCGGAGGCAGTGGCCAACGACCCGGCAACCGTGCAGTTCTTGCGCGCCGCGGTCTGAATCACCGAGCGTACTTTCAGCGCCCGCGAACGCGGGGTGAACTTCGCGGTGCGGTCGAAGTAAGTTTCAACCGTCGGGTATGTGCCGGGTCCGGGGAGGGAGACGAAATCGGGATTCTCTTTCTGCGCCCGGCCAATCTTGACCGCCGTGCGATACGCCGCCTTCAGGTCGCCGCGCGACAGCGAGTTCGTGGAGGCCACGCCGAGCTTCTTGCCTATGGCGACGCGAAAGTAGACCTTGTTTTGGGTCTCCGCAACATTTTGGTGGATCACGGAGTTGGCAAACCGGGTCAGCCCTGACTCGGAGGCGGCGAAGACCGCCTCGGCCTGATCGGCCAGATTCAATGCCAGCGTGTCGCCCAGCAGCGTGATGATTTTGTCTTTGCCGATCATCGGCTCACCCCCACGGTGACATTGCGGAAACGGGCCGGGGCGGCGCCGTGCGCCACCCGCGCGGTCTGCATCGGCTGTCCCTTGCCGCAGTTGGGTACACCCCAGACATGCCAGTGATCGCGATGGCAGATCGCATCGCAGGAATTCCAGAACTGCGGCGTGATCCCGGTGTAGAGCGCATTCTTATACAGTTGCCCTTTCCGCCCGCTCTTGATCTCCCAGGCCGCCTCGACACCGAACTGGAAATTCAAACGGCGATCGTCAATCGACCACGACGTATTGGTGTCGAGAAATAGCGCCCCCTCGGAGTCGACGAGAAGATCATCCAGCGAAACGTCTCCGGGTTCGAGATTGATGTTGGTCATGCGGATGAGCGGCACCCGGTTCCAACGATCGGCGCGCATGGTGCCATTGGGGGTCCGCCCGATCACCGGGGCTGTCTCCCGTGACGTCAGATAGCCGACAAAGAGACCCTCGCGCACCAGATCGGCCCGCTGGGCCGGGACACCCTCGTCATCGTACCCGAATGTGCCCAGCCCGCCCGGCGTGGTGGCATCGGCAACGATGTTCACGATCTTGGAACCATACTGCAGCTTCCCCAGTTGATCGAGGGTCAGAAAGCTGGCACCCGCCAAGGAGACCTCTGTCCCCAGGACACGGTCCAGTTCGGTCGGATGGCCACATGACTCATGCACCTGCAACGCCAGTTGGGAGGCGCCGATGATGATGTCGCGCGGGCCGGCGGGACAGACCGGCGCGGTCAACAGCGCAACCGCCTCTTCGCGCACCCGTTCGGCATGATCCTTCAGGTTCATCCGCTCGATCAGTTCATATCCGCCGGTGCCATAGTCGCCGCGATGCGAATTGGGGTAGGAGCGGCGCTGCACTTCGCCGGCATCGACCGCGGTGGCGGTGTACCCCGCCCCGGATTCAGTCAGCACCTGTTCGATAATCGCCCCTTCGGTCGAGACAAATATCTTCTCCGTGCGGTAGAAGTCCATCGACGCTTCGGCGACCTTGATCTTGGGGCTCTTGCGCAGAATGCAGTTGACCGAAGAGAGCAGGTTGATCTTCTGCGACAGTGACACTTTGAAGGGGTCGATCGCAACCGGCGTCTCGTACCGTCCCACCACCGGCTCCACTGGGCCGAGACTGACATCGCGCACCTTGGTCAGCGCGCTCGCGTGGGCGATCGCCAGCGCCCGTGCCGCCACCTTGCGCATCTCCCCCAGGGTACAAATCGCCGAGGAAGCGAACCCCCAGGCGCCATCTGCCAGCACACGGACGCCAAACCCCTGATCGAGGTCCCTGGCGAGTGTGTCAACGGTCTCATTGGAGACCTTGACGCTCTCCGTGGTCGTGCGCACATAGCGGATGTCGGCGTAGGTGGCGCCCTTGGACTTCAGGTAGTCTCTGGTAGTCAGCAATCGGTCTTTCATAACCCTCCCGCGTCGGGGCGTGCGACCAGACCAGCCCCGCCCCCGAACATAGTCGTCTTCGCGGCCGCAGTCAACGGGGGGGTATTAACCCTCGGCCTGTGCTTGCGGGCTGCCCTAGGGTGGGTTGAAAGACCCAGCGAAGGCAACGGGATTGCTTCGTCGCCCGTCCCGCAGACGGGACGGCCTCCTCGCAATGACACTGAATGTCCTTGTCCCGCATGATGTCATTGCGAGGAGGTCGTCCGCCGCGGCGGACGACCGACGAAGCAATCTCCCTGTAGGGGCCGGTTTCTTGAACAGTCCCTATGACCTCGCGTTCCTTTCGCGGAGCATGGCCACCGCCTGCCAGACATCGTCGACAGTGACAATATCCTGGCACTCCAACGGCTTGTCGCGCCGCCAGCAGGTGTTGCGGTAGCACGGTGAGCAGAAGAGCGGCTTCTTCACGGTCACCGCCCGCGGGGAGTACGGCGCCACCTCGCTGGGGTCACCGGGACCGGAAATCACGACTGTCGGCGTGCCCACCGCCGCCGCCAGATGAGACAGACCGGAGTCGTTGCCGACAAAGAGTTCGGCACGGTGGATGATCTCCGCCGCCACCGCCAGATTGCCTGCACCCGCGAGATTGACGACGTGCTCCTTCCCGACCGCGCGTGCCACCTCGTCGCAGGCCGAGCTGTCACCCGCCGCCCCGACAAGCATGATCTTCCCGCCGTACGCGGCGATCCAGTGTTGCGCCACTTCCGCGAACCGGTCGGACGGCCACAGCTTGTTGGGCTGCGCTGCGCCGGGGCCAATGGCCAGAATCGGCGACGCCCTACCCAGGCCCGCTTGCTCCCAGAGAACGTTGACGGCGTCTTGCGCTTCCTTGCCCGGTCTGTACCGCAGTCCGCGCACACGCTCGGCATTCGGCCAGATTAGATCAAGGAGCGCCAGGTAACCCTCGGTGCGGTGCGGCCGGGAGCCATTCTTGCCATAGGGGATCGATTGGGTCAGGAGGATCCGCCTGCCTTCGGACGCATGACCAATCCGTCGGGGTATCCGCGCCAACCGGAGCATCAAGGCCGAGCCGAACGAAGGCGGCAGGCAGAAACCCAGGTCGAACTGCTCGCGCCGCAGCATCGCGGCATTGCGCCAGAGAGGGCGCCAGCCGCCGCGCCCAGCGGTCTCATCGAGAGGAATCACCCGGTCCACGCCCTCGGCGTAAACGAACAACGGGACAAGATGCTGCCGCGTCAGACAGACGACAGTCGCACCAGGCACGTTCTTCTTTAGCGACGCGAAGAATGGCAGCGACATCACGGCATCGCCAACCCAGTTGGGGGAACGGACCAGTATCGTCTGACTCATCTCGATCCATGTAGGGTGCGTGCTCCGCACGCACCGTCAGGGGCTGGAAGCCCCCTGTCCGCGATGGATACTGGCGGGTGTGGAACACCCACCCCACAATTCAATCCCGCCAGCGGCGGTGTGTCCACAGCCATTGATCCGGATACCGGCGGATGTGATTCTCCAGGCGGCGCGTGAATTCCTGCGTGATCGCAAAGACATCCCGCTCCACATCCCCGGTCGGTTGATAGACAACGGGGCCGTCGATCTTCGCCAGGAATCGTCCGTGTGGTTGGCGGATCGAGACGCCGGTAAGAATGGAGCAGCCGAGGCGCAACGCCAGAGTCGCCGGACCGCGCGGGGTTGAGACCATCCGCCCGAAGAACTCGACTTCAACACCATCTTCACCGGCGTACTGATCGGCGAGAATCGCCACGAACCGCCCGGCCTGCAGGGCGCGCACGATCCCCCGTGTCGCCACCTGGGTGTGGATGATCCCGACACCGACCCGGGCGCGTTGCGCATTGTAGAAACGATCCGCCAGGGGATTGCGCGCGGGCTTGACGACGACATCCAGCGGATACCCCAACGCTCTCACCCAGGCCCCGAGCAATTCCCAATTGCCGAAATGCCCGGTCATCAACAAGGCGCCGTGCCCCTGCGCCGCCGCCTGCGCCAGATGCTCGGTCCCTTCGGCATCGAAGCGCCCCAAGATCATCTCCGGCCGCTCGCGCCCCAGGCGCAGGATTTCGAATGCGGTCCGGCCCAGGTTGTCGAATACCCCCCGCACGATGCGGTTGATCTCAGGCGGAGGGATTTCGGGGAAGGCGCGTGCGAGATTTCCTCTAGCGATGCGACGACGACGCCCCCAGATCCGCCCCACCACTCTCCCGGTCGAGCCACCGACAGATCCTGCCCATGATTCGGGAAGGATATTCGCCTTCAGCTTGAGCAGCCACAGCGCAGCCCATTCGAGGCGATATCGCAGGGGAACAGCCATGGGATGAGTCGCCGGTCACGCACCAGTGTGTGGTGCTGCATCATCAGGTCCGGGACGTTCGAAAGGAGCGTACAGAATATCCTCGATCGCTTCCTGGCGCTCCCAGTCGGCGCGCTTGGCGGCGCTTTGATGGCGCTTCACTATATAGAGAATGAGAAAGGCCACGACCAGGGCGATCCAGAGGAGAACGGTGTCGCCCAAGAAGGCCGCCCAGTTGTACTTGCCGGTGATGAACTCCTTGAACTCGCGTTGGAAGCCGGCATAATTGGCCCCGGTCGCCTCGAAGAACGCCGCATCCCAGTTCCCGCCTTGCCGGATACGGCCGGCAAACAGCAAGAGACCATCCCAGCCGTACGCATCGAGGAAGCGGCGCATCGCCAGGTACGATTCGGCATAAGCCAACCGTGCCGAGGCATCACGGAAGGAGTTCACACCATCGATATCGCGCAGCGGTATCACCCGCCCCGTGAAGACGGCGCGCGCCACGATCCAATCGTCACCGAACTGCCACTGGTGAGCAAGCTGCTGGGCATATCCTTCCTGCATCCAGCGCGGCACCTGGCGCAAACCGGTCAACGCATCAAGATGCAAATGCGCCAATTCGTGCCGCAGAACAGTGGCCAGATCGCGCCCGATCGGATGATCGCGCGGTGAGCGGACCGCGATGAGGTTCTCCTCGGCGACCGCTGCCGCCACACCCCAATCAGGGAAGCGCCCCCCAACAACCGAATCGAACGATTGGTCCTTTCCGACGTAGACCACGCGTACCGTGTCGGTGAGCGCCACACCGCTGGCGGCCGCCATTTCGGCATGGGCAGCGGTGAGAATGCCGATGGTCTCGCGGGCCAGACTGGGATCGGCTCCCTGGACTGTGAAGACGAGGTCCGAGCGATGGGGCCATTCCTGCGCCTCGCACGGTAGAAGCGGCCACGCTGTAAAGAGCAGAACCGGAACGGCAATCCACGGCCGCCGGAGGGATCGAGGAGTCGCCATCGTCTATGGCTTGCGGGGTTTGAAGAGATCCTTCAGAGCCTTGTCGATCCCGGACTTGAGTGTATCCCCGGCGGCATCCAACAGGTTCTTCATCACCGCCTGGCCTGACTCACGCAGATCGACGCGTACCACCGGTTCCGACAACGTCCCCCCCAGATCGAACCGCAGGCCGGCACCCACCAGTGACCGTGGCATTCCCTTTGATTCCCTGGGCACGATTCTGACCTGGTAGTCCAGCGTGCGGTCGAAGCCGAGCGACCCGGTTGCGGTGAACTGCGCATCATCGGTGGAGAAACGCAACGGATCGGTGATCAACCGTCCATCGGCGATCCGAAACGGGATGCCCAGGTCGCGGATCGCGCGCGGGCGATCCAAGTTCCGGATGCCGACCTGTTCGCCGATCTTCGCCAAAAGGGGAGCGGCTTCAATGCGTCCCGAGGCAAGATCCGCAGCTCCTGAGGCGGTCAGGCGCGGCAGGATATCACGCGCATAACGGCCGCGTCCGGAGAACTCTCCCTGGAATGTCGCCTGCCCGAAGATGCCACCGGCCCAGCCGAAATAGCGCGACAAGAACTCGTTGGTGTCGATTGAATCGGCACGCAGCGAAGTTGAGAACGAGGGATCGGGCCAAGTCGAAACATCCCATAGAAGAGACCCCTGCAGGCGGCCGCCGAGAACTGCCCCGTTGATCGGGCCAAGCGTAAGAACGTTGTTCTTCAGATGGAATGGCGAGCGAACCTGTGTGAGCACCAGACCCGAGTAGATCACGGTATCGCCGCTCAGATCCCCGGACGCCACCATGGGGGGTACGGGGGCCGACACGCCCACCGTCGCCGATGAATCAGGCGGCGGCTCTTCCTCCCCGATCAGTTCGTCGAGGTCGAGGCGGCCGCAGTTGACAGTCAGCTCGGCGCGCGGCACATCGGGGGATTTGAAACGAGACAGTACCGCCGGGATCAGACCGGCTACCCGCCCACTGACCGATCCCCTCGAGTCGCCGGCGCGCCAGTCGCAGCGTCGGATCGTGAGATCTGCCCCATCCAATTGGATATCGAGCGCGGCGGACGCGGAGTCGAAGGTCCAACTGGTGTCGGCGGCGGCCAGATAATCCGAAGTGACATGACCGGTGAAGCGGGCTTTCTGCCACGCCGCCAGATCGCTGAACCCGGTAATGTCGGCGTTGATGCGTCCGGCCAGGGATAGAGCGCGGCCACGGGGCAGGAACGCTTCCAGTCCCGACACCGGCATGTCGGCCTGCAATCGTCCCGAGAGTGTACGGTCACCCGTGAACAACTGATCGACCGTCCCTGAAGTGGAAAACGTGCCATCGGCGAATCGCCCGGCGTTGGCCAACCAGGAGAGCGTCTGTCCACTCCCGCGCAACTCAACCCGCGGCACAGTGAGAGTGGCCGTACCACCCGGCAGCGACCAGCGGACGTCGGACAGTTCCAGACCGGCACGCCATTCCGGCACTTTGCCCGCCGGCAATGGCCATACGAAGCTCGCCTCCGCTGACCCCTGAGCGGTTGCCGCCAATCCGGCCAGTTGCGGCATCGGGTGCAGTCGCTGGATTTCGGGGAGGATGTCCTGTAAACGGGTCGGGAGCAAACGGGCGCCAAACTCGATTTCCCGCAGCCCCGGGTTGGAGCGGATCGCTCCCTGCGCGACCACGGTCGCGCCCCACCACGCCAGCGCCAGCGAGTCACAACGCAGCGATTTCGTGTTCCGGTCCCATTCGCCGCCGATGAAGCACTTCGGGTCACCGCTGGTGATCGACCACAGATGCCCCTGCTGTTCGAGCGTGAGTGAATCGAAGGTCACATCCAACGCGAAGAGTTGCGATGACGTTTGGGCTCCGGGCGAGATACGAGCATCCAGGTCGAAACCGGTCGCGTCGAGACGGCGCCGCGAGCGCTCGTCGCGCAATGCCAAACGGCCTTCGGCGACGATGAGATGTTGCAGGAGCACACGGGGCGCGCCGGCGGTATCACTTCCACCTGCCTCCGGGACTGCGGTCGCGGTCGGTGGGGATGCCAGACCGTCCAGGTTCGACCCACCCACTGCGTCATATTCCAGAACAACCGAGGGATGGTCGAGATGCACATGATCGATCTCGACCCGTCCGGCCAGGAGCGGCCAGAACCGTGCCTTGACGTCCAGCGCCGCCACAGTCAGAAACGGCGCGGGCGAGAACCCTGGCCGGTTGCCGACCGTGATATCGGTCAGTTGGACGCCGATTCCGCCCCAGAAAGTGATCCCGGCGTCACCGATGCGCACCGAGCGGTTGATCGTCTTCTCGATGCGCGGTGTCAGCAGGGCGAGAATCCGCTCCCTGGTAAACACGAACTTGGCGACGATGGCGGCCAGTACCGTCAGGAAGACGATCACTCCCAGAATGCGGATTAGTATTCGCAGGGGTCGCTTCATCTGAATTCATCCGAGGGCTCTTCACAACCTGGTGGTGGGCGGAGCCCACCCTACAGGAACGAACACGACGGAGAAATAGGGTGGGCTCAGCCCACCAGCCCCTCAATTCGGAACCCGGCCCTCATTCGGCCACCACCCCGGGCATCCAATCTGCAGGTAGCATCGACTGGGCTTCAATACGACAGACGCTCCCCGATCTTCATGATCGTGACTTTGGCACCATGCTGGGCTGCGCCGGCGGCAAACACCTGCGGGTCGGCCTTGATCAGGTCAAAGGTGTCATAGTGCATCGGCACCACCTGCCGGGGGCGCAGAAGCTCGACAGCCTTGATCGCATCAGTGACCCCCATGGTGAAATTGTCGCCGATCGGCAACAGCGCCAGGTCGATCGGGTGCATTTCCCCGATCAGCTTCATGTCATAGAAGATCCCGGTGTCACCGGCGTGATAGAGGGTCTTCCCGTCCGCGGTGATGAGAAACCCACAGGGATTGCCGGTGTACTCCCAGCCGTTGGGCCCCGGCCCCGCGCCGGAACCATGATGCGCGATCGTGAGCTTGACACGCCCAAAGTCGAAGTTCCACCCGCCGCCGATGTGCATCGGGTGAGTCGTGACCCCTTTCTGAGCGCACCAGACCGCCAGTTCATTCGGGGCAATAATCGTCGCCCCCGATCTCCGGGCAATCTCAATTCCATCGCCGAGATGGTCACCATGCCCGTGCGTCAGCAGGACATAATCGGGTTTGATCTGGCCGGTGCCTTGGGGTGCTTTGGGATTTCCGGAAAAGAACGGGTCAATCAGGAGCTTCTTCCCCCCCGCCTCAACGAGGAAGCAGGAATGCGATAGAAACTGTACCGTCGGCATTTATCCCTCCGCATGTCAGCCGTACACTCCGTGTACCCGGCAAATATACAGGTCTTCCATCCGTGCCCACAATCCGGATCGCGGTGTTTCCCATCCCGCCGACTGCCGGCCTCATGCCGCTGCTAACGATGTCTCCGATCTACTGCAGCAGCCACAGGGCAGAGTCCAACAAGACGCGGGGGTGCAGCAACAGATCGAAGCACGATCTCAAAGGAAGGACACTGACCGTCTTCACGTCACGTCGCCGATGCCCATCTTGCTCAAGATCGGGCCGAAGCGGCGTCTGAGATCGCTCCGCAGCTTCTTGCGGGCCCGGTGCAGATACCAGCGTACCGTCGCTTGGGGCATCCCCATGATCTCGGCAATCTCATCGATGTCCTTGCCCTCCAGATCCTTCAGCACAAATGCCGTATGTTGCTTCTCGTTGAGCCGTTGCGCCGCCTGCAACACGAACTCCCGCAGCTCCTTCAATTGAAACGCCTGTTCCGGGGTCACCGAGGTGCTCCCCGGCTCGTTTACGTCCTCCAGCTCCTCGAATTTGTGCTTCTTGAACTTGCGGATGTAGTCGATCGAGGCGTTGACGGCGATGCGGTAGAGCCACGTGGAGAAGCGCTTGGACAAGTCGAAGCGCTGGATATTGTAGAACGTCTTGACGAACACCATCTGGGAGATGTCTTTGGCGTCGTCGTAGTCACCCACCATCTTGTAGGCGATGCCGGCGACCTGCGAGCGGTACCGATCGATCAGCAGCTTGAACAGGTGGGTCTTGCCCGCCTGAATCTGCTGAATGATCTCACGGATTTCGGTCTCATCCTTGTCGAGCGCCGCATCCTTCGGGTCGGCCAGGTCCTCGGGCGCGAGTCTCACCCCGCTTGCATCCGCCACGGGAGAAACTCTGGACCGCGGCGCGCGCCGGGGGTGATTGTCGTTTTTCCTACGCTTGGCCATGTATCACGTCTTGACCCGATGGTTCACCGGGAGTTGCCCGCCATGAACAGACAGCGATCCGCAACCCTGAACCACGGCGCATCAAGATAATACAACTCGGACGGCATGTCGCCGTAGGGGCATTCTCCGTGCGTCGCACATTCCCGTCTGAGCCGGGGGGTTGTGCCCTTGCGAAAGCCGGACGGCTGCTCACGTTATGCAGAACGCTCCCAGACCACCGATCAGTTTCCCCAAAAAAGACACCGGCCAACCGCCCCGGGAGCGGGGACGGTCAGTACCGGTGACAAAGGAAACAGACAAATAGCTCTAAAACGTCGCTTTTTCGGTGGTCGCGAGGGGTTGACCAACCTCCGGCGCCCGGTCATAAATGTATGCCGCCGGGTTGACCGGCTGGCCATTTACGTGAACCTCGTAGTGAACATGCGGGCCGGTGGAGTAGCCGCTGTTGCCAACGTATCCGATGATGTCACCCCGGCGCACGACATCGTGGAGCTTCACCGCAAAGCGACTCAGATGACCGAAGTACGTCTCAAGCCCATACCCGTGATCGATGGCGATGATATTGCCGAATTGTGTCTGATGCTCGCGGAGTGTCACGACACCCGAAGCCGGGGCGTAGACCGGCGTCCCGATCGGCGCGGACAGATCCAGTCCGGTATGCATGCGATTGCGGTTGGTGAACGGGTCAACCTTCATGCCGAAACCGCGCTCCAAATATCCATTGGCCGGGTAGATTGAAGGGGTGTGATCGAGTTGGACCTTGCGGCTCATCAAGCTCCGCATCACCGACTCGTAGTTGTCACGCTCGAATTCGCAGCGACGCAGAAGACCCTCTGTCTCAGTCTGAATCGCATAGATCATCCGGTCGGTCTCGTTGCCCGGCATCTCCGTCTGTACTACCGCCCCGCCGGTTCCCAACGCCCGGACGGTCGGATCAATCTCCGGAAACCCGAAGACCAGACGGACTGATTTCTCCGCATCCTCCAGCCGCTTCAGTTGGCTACGCAGAGCATTGAGGTCGGAGTTGACATCAACCAGCGCTGCCCGCAAAGCGGTGTTCTCGGCCGATTGATCCTGGTGCTGTTCGGCCTTGTTCAGTCCATATGTAGCCACACCCAGCGAAACCACGAAGCCAAGAACAATCACGATGGCCGCGGCAATCGCAGCATGCGCTATCCATTGTGGTAGGGAGTACTGCTTGACTCTACCAGTCGATGGTGGGATTACCCAAATGCTCAGACGACGTTTCGACATCCCATATCCTTTCGTCCAATCGGCCCAGACTCCATCCCGGCCCGAGAATGCGCCATGTTATCGGGAACTCGAGTGTAATGTCAAGAGAAACAACAGCCGCGGTCGGGCGAAACGCCGGCATCAACCGGCCTTGCCCCGTAGAGGGCCACAAAGCGATGTGGACTGGGACCGCCGCCCCCCTTAGGCCGCCTCCCAACCCGCCGAATCTGCCCTAACCTATTGCCATGGAGCGAGATATCGACGGATCACTTGATAAGGTGGTATTCATGGCGTAGAATCTTGTTCACCACCTTGACGAACTTCTCCGAGTTGAGGGTCTGAAGGCTATAGAGATGCCAAAAGGTCTTGTGCGGCACCCTCAGATCGGACTTGCGCTTCTTTGTCACACCCGCCCTCCCTCCGGCTCCGACCCGGGGTGGAAGGCGGACAGCCTTTCCCCAGGGTTCTGTATCGGTTGAGCCTGAAGAAAATTCACCATTGGCTACCCCGGGCGGTTCTGCAATGAGCTTGCCAGAGTCAGGCCAGCGCCATACACCAAAACGTATGTCCTAGTGGACTAACAGATTAGGAGCCGCAGGCAAGGCCGATGTGAGCAGGTCACCGCTGTGGCCTGGCTGGGGAGGCCGTGGGCAGAATGGGAGGGAATCCCCAAGAGGTGGGACGGATACAAGTTACGCGTGGTCGCGAGGTCGGCGAGTCCGATTCAGGCGGTTTGGCCGGGTATCCGAAGCAGATGGGGATCGACTTGGCGGGACGACACCGCCAGATTCACGCCAGAGGTCGAATGGAGAGAGCCCGTCGGGTTCTGGATCACCCGGAACTGCCATGGGCACCCGCCGACCCAATCGCCCCGTGCGAAGCCACCCGAGCCGCCACCCTACCCAGACCGCGCCATTAGGAGGGAAGGCTCGGTTCATCGCGAGCGCGGGACGGCAGACGGCCCGTCAGGCTAGTAGCTGCGATCAAGAGCAAAGAACAATCATCTGAAGGCCTGACCTTAGGCTCTGTTGATCGAGCGAGCAATGCCGCGTGATTCGGCAGGACCTGGACCTGCAAGCTCAAGACCATGCGGGTCCTTTCGTGTGGCCCGTGTGCAAGAGCGTTCTTACATTGGCACGAAGCGACTGTCGGCCAGCCCGCCACGGGCTCCGGCGGGAGAAACAATCGGCGCGGCGTGCCGTAAAGCAAGGTGTGGCAACAGGTGGTCGAATCAGACGAACACTTGATCCGAGATGCCCTCGCGGGAGACCAGCGCGCCTACCGAGAGTTGCTGGCCCGTCATCGCCAGTCCATCTATCACGTGATCTTCAAGATCGTTCGCAATCCCGACGAGGCCGCCGACCTGGTGCAGGAGACGTTCATGAAGGCCTTCGGGTCGCTGGCCTCGTATCGCTTCGAATACCGATTCTCGACCTGGCTGTACAAGATCGCCGCCAACAGCGCCATCGATCATCTGCGAAAGAAGCGCATCGAGGCCCTCTCGCTGGACAAGCCGGTGCCTACCCACGACGGGGAGGTTGCGCTGGAGATTCCCGATTGGTCGCACAGCCCCGAAGAGGATCTCTTCCGCAAGCGACGGGCTGTCACCATCGGGGAGGCGATCGCGTCACTCCCCGTCAAGTACCGCGAGGTAATCGTCCTGCGGCACCAACAGGACAAATCGTATGATGAGATCGCCGGGCAACTGCGCATCCCGGTCGGCACGGTCAAGGCGCGCATCTTTCGTGCGCGGGAGCTTCTGAAAAAGAAGTTGAAGGGAATCATATCATGAGACCAACGGGGAGGCACCCTATCGTGAAGAGACCCAGTTGCTTCATGGCGGTCGTGTGGGCGGCATCTATGGTCTGCCTCTGGGTGACCCATGCCACCGCTGGCGAGGAGTTCCGGTCCAGTGAGACCCGGACATTCGAAGTCGGCAACACCCCGGACATCTCGATGGAGACCGTCAGCGGTGATGTCTCTTACATGGCCTCTGAGGGGACAGCCGCAACCGTCACGATCGAGACAACTGTGCGGGCCAAGAGCCAGGAGGAAGCCGACCGCATTCGTGACGAGGTCAAGATCATCGTCGACGGCGGCGATGGTTTTCTCACCGCCCGCGTTGACTACCCGGACGACTTCCAGCACTGGCTGAAGCATCTCTTCGGACCCCAGCGCTCGATCAGCGTGAGCTTCCGTGTTCGGGGACCGAGAGGAGCCGATGGCGTTCTGACTTCTGTCTCCGGGGATGTTGAGGTGGAGAGCGTAGACGGCCGGATGGAGTTGCGCAGCGTCTCGGGTGATATCACGGCACGGCAGTTGGCGGGAGCGCTACGGGCCAATTCAACTTCGGGCAGCATCCATGCCGTCGACTGTGCCGGGCCGATCGCGGCCCAGTCCGTCTCCGGCGATCAGCGCCTCGAGTCGTGCGGCAGTGGACTGAAGGCGCACTCGGTGTCGGGAAGCATCGCCGCACGCTCGATCAAGGGCGAGACCGACGTTGAAGCAGTCTCGGGCGATGTGACGATTGACGATGCGGAGGCGACGGTCACCGCGGGGACAATCTCAGGGGAAATCCGCATAGACCAGCGCGCCGGCGGGTTCGACGTTCACACGACATCCGGCGACATCACGGTGCGATCTTCAGCCACCACTTCGCCGATGGTGGCACGGTCCACTTCCGGCGAGATCAATGTGACGGTCGACCCCACGGCGATTGGTGATGTGATCCTCGAGACCTCCTCGGGTGACATCCAGGCGGATCTGGCCATGAAGATCCGTCAGCACACGCGGCATCGCCTGGTTGGCCGCGTTGGCGACGGGGAGCATCAACTCAAGATTACGACCGTGTCAGGCGAGATCGTCCTGGGGGAACTCTGAGTCTATCAGCACGCGTCGCGCACGCAGTGGTGCCGCCGCACGAGGAAGTGACCCGATGGTTTGTCGGCGCAGACAAGTGATCGATCCGGAGAGATCAACCAGGAGATGCGTCTCGGCCGCGGTGTTCGCGGCTATCGCGTGCGTCTGTCTGTTCGGATCGGACACCGTGCGGGCCGTTGACGAGAGACGGGCAAGTCCTGCTCCCAGTCCCCCCAAGCCGCCCACGGCGTCGGTCGAGCAGTACGCGAAAGACAGCGCTGAGGCACCGCAAGCGAATCGGCGGGATTCGATCTACGCGACGGAAATCACCATCGATGCCGGCGGTATCACGGTCACCGCACGTGACGGGCACCGCCAACACTGGCCGGCACTCCCGGGTGGCCTAAGTGATCTGCCGGTCCCAGGGGAACCGGATCTGGTCCCTCCCCCGGGATGGCCAGGAGGGATCGACGAGTCGCGGCGCGCCGACATGGTCCGCCTTGGCAGCGATATCACAATCGAATCGGACGAGATCGTCGAAGGCGACGCCGTCTGCATCTTCTGCAACGTGTATGTTCGCGGCCGTGTCAAGGGGTCGGCTGTGGCGGTCTTCGGTAACGTCGACGTTGAGGGCGTGACCGGCCAGTCGGCCGTGGCGCCATTCGGCCGTGTGCGCGTGGGGCCGGAGGCATCTGTCGGCGGTGACGTGGTCGGTTCGCAGATCACTCGTGAGGCGGGCGGACGGGTCGGCGGCAAGCGTGAAGAGATCTTCCTCGGCCCGTTCAGCGCGGGTCTGCGTGCTCCCGGGCCGGACTGGGGCAAGCCGACGATTACGGTCCTCGTCCTGCTCTTGGTGTTGTTGCGCGTCTTCCTGGTGCTGATCGCCTATGCCCTGGCAGCCAAGAACATCGCCAAAGTCAAGGCGCGCGTGCGAAGCTCCTTCTTCAAGTCGTTTCTCGTCGGCGTGCTGGCCCAAATCCTGTTTCTGCCCATCTTCCTGCTCCTTCTGGTCACGATCATCGGCATTCCCGTGGCCATTTTTCTGCTGCCTCTGATGGTCGTGGCGGCGGTGGTGCTGGCACGGGCTTCGGTCGGGCAGTATCTGGGTGAGCTCCTCGATGAGAACACCGGGCTGTCGCTGCGGACGCCACTGGCACGGATGATGACCGGCGTCTTGGGCCTGCAATCACCCGCGATCCTCGCTCTGGTACTCATGTGGCTCGCCGGGCCGTCGGAACTGGGGGCGTTCTTCCGCATCTCCACATTTGTCGTGTTTGCGCTGTCATTCCTTGTCGGGTACGTGACGCTGACACTGGGCACCGGCGCAGTCATATCGACACGCTTCGGCACGCGCCCGAAGGAAACTGCACCCGCCCCGGCCCCCGCTGCCGTGCGCCCTGATCTGCCCGGCGTCACGCCGCTGCCGCTCGCCGGCACGGACCCAGTGTAGGTCAGGAGCCCCGCGCTCCTGACATGCCTTCCACCATCGGCCAATCAATGCTGATTTGTAGGGTGCGTGCTCTGGACGCACCCTACGTAGGCTGCAGGCGGGCCGACATCCATCGAGGACAAGGGGCTTTGGCCCCTTGTCCTCAATCCGAAGAGAGGTTTCGGGACAAGCTCCAACATCATTCATCAAAACAGAAGCCCCGTTCCCCTCGTCATCGGGGGAACGGGGCCCTTTCACTTGCTCTTGAGGTTGTAGAGGACCGGTCAGTCCAAATAGGCGCGCAGCGAGCGGCAGCGCGAGGCATGGCGCAGACGGCGAATCGCCTTCTCCTTGATCTGGCGCACCCGTTCACGAGTGAGATTGAAACGCACGCCGATCTCTTCCAAGGTCAGCGCCTTCTCGTGCGACAGGCCGAAATACAGGTTGATCACCTCGGCTTCGCGCGGTGTCAGTGTGTCGAGCGCCTTCTCGATCTCCAGACGCAGCGAGTCCTTCAGAAGCGACTCATCCGGCGCCGGCTGCAGTTCATCTTCCAGAACATCGATCAGACTGTTGTCTTCCGAAGTCGAGAAGGGCGCATCCAGCGACAGGTGCGTGTTGGAAATCTTCAGCGTGTCGGACACCTCCGATGCCGAGAGCTCCAGTTCGTGCGCGATCTCATCCGGTGACGGTTCGCGCCCGAACTCCTGTTCCAGCGACGAGGCGATCTTGCCGATCTTGTGCAGCGTCCCCACGCGGTTGAGCGGCAGGCGGACGATGCGCGACTGCTCGGCTAGGGCCTGCAGGATCGCTTGGCGAATCCACCAGACGGCATAAGAGATGAACTTGAACCCGCGCGTCTCATCGAAGCGTTTGGCGGCTTTGATCAGTCCGATGTTGCCCTCATTGATCAAGTCAGCCAGGGACAGACCCTGGTTTTGATACTGTTTGGCAACCGAGACCACAAACCGCAAGTTCGCCTTCGTCAGCCGCTCCAACGCGGTCTGATCGCCCTGCTTGATGCGCTTGGCCAAGGCCACCTCTTGGGCCGGCGTCAGTAATGCAGTTTCGCCGATCTCCTTGAGGTACAAATCCAGCGACCGGTCTTCATCCCGGTACTTGCGAGAGGTTCTTACGCTCGTACCCGCTCCTCCTATGTTAGGGTGTCAGTTTCTTCGCGACGGGCGCACCGCGATGTAACCCGTCTGTCCCTTCTGGTCATACACCAACAGCGATACGGCCCGGGTCTGGTCACCCAGTTGCGCGACCATCCGTTCGTACTCTCCACGACTGCGGACCGGGTTGTGATTGATCTCGGCGATAATCATCCCGACCCGAATGCCCTTTTCGTATGCCGGTCCGGCGGGGTCAATGTCGGTGACAATCACGCCAGGACGGAACTCGCTGCCGTACTGGTCCGCCAACTCCGGTGTGCCGGTGGCCACATCCACACCCAGCCACATCGATTCGGCCTGCCCCGGCGCGGTCGTTTTGCTTTGGGCAGAGGCCTGCAGTGCGAGTTCCCGATCCACCAGCGTCACCGCGACGTTGCGCGGCTCACCATGGCGCAACAATCCCAATTGAACCGTGGTTCCCGCCCGTGCCCGCCAGATCGTGCGCATGAAATGCTGGGAGTCGGTGATCTTCTCGTCGTTGACCGTCAGGATCACATCACCGGGCTTCAACTCCGCCTTCTCCGCGGGGGTGTTCTTTATCACTTCGTCAATGATTGCCCCATCAATCGACTTCAGCCCTTCCGCCTCGGCTTCATCCGAGGACACGTCATGCAGTTTGATTCCCAGCCAGCCACGAGGGACCTTTCCCGAGGCGACCAGATCGGGAATCACCATCTTGGCGAAATTGACCGGGATGGCGAAGCCGATCCCGACATTGGCGCCGGTCGGACTGGCGATCGCGGCGTTGATGCCGATCACCTCGCCTTTGATGTTGACCAGCGGGCCCCCGGAATTGCCGGGATTGATCGAGGCGTCAGTCTGGATGTAGTCCTGATACTGCGGTGTTTCTTCACCGAAGTTCAGGCTCTGGCGGCCGACCGCCGAGATCACGCCGACCGTGACCGTACGGTCCAATCCCTGCTGCGGGAAAGGATTCCCGATCGCCACCGCCCAATCCCCTACCAGGATTGAATCTGAATCGCCGAGCGTCACCGACGGCAGCGCATGATCCGTCTTGATACGCAGGACCGCGAGATCGGTGGCGTCATCGGTGCCGACCACCTCCGCGGGGAGCTCTGTCTTGTCGGACAAGCGGACGGTGATGTTGTCAGCACCCGTAACCACGTGGTAATTGGTCAGAATGTAGCCATCGGGCCGGAAGATGAACCCTGAACCCAGCGACTTCTGCCGGCTGCGTCCGGTGTCCGGGCCGAACCAGTCATCAAAGAATGGTTCGAACGAATGATATTGCCGGGCGTCGACGACCTTCTCAGCCGAGATATTGACGACCGCGTCCTTCACAGCCTGAACGACGTTCACGAATGGGCTGTGGCCTTCCGGGGAGACCCATCCCCCTGGTGGCGCACTCTGGGCCCCCACGCCAGCAGCCAGGGGCGCCCCAAGAACAAGGAGGACTGCGGCAAAGGCGATTCCGACGCCACCGAATCGCCAGCAGACAGACTGAGAATGTGCACTCACGGTTTTTTCCCCCGAAACGCGCAAACTTCTAGTTTAACACCTCACGAGCCTTGATTCAAGCCCTTTCACGAGGGTTTTCTATACGCCACCGACAGTTTGGTTCCCCGATCTCGGGTACCGTCCGACCTTTTGTTGGGGGGCGGGTTCAAAACCCAAACAGGTGCCGCCCGGTAGATCGTCGCCGCCGAACCGTTGATCACCTGTTACGCAGCCCGCAAGGCGTGAACGAAAGACAGTGTCCCATGGCCAATGCATATACGGCCCCAGGTCCCGCCTGTTGCGGGGCTGGGGCCGACAAACGCGGGTTTTGGCCAAGGAAGATGTCAGCCGTGGCGTTGGCGCCGCCCGGCGGGACGACCACAAGTCCTACTTGCGCTCGATGCTGTATAGGCGCGAGTCACCTCGTCCCAGGCGGATTTCGATACCGGCCTTGAGGTCTTTCGCGGCCACGCGGAGGGATTCGACACCGAGAATGTCAGTGAGAGCGACGCGGGGTGCGGCCAGACCGACCGCGGCCAAATCGGCTCCAATGATGACACCGTGCTCAGTGGATGCCGCGTCGTGGCCCGGCATCCCGACGGTGTCGGCAGTGTCATAGACCATCAGCAGAGCGGCCTTCTGATGGCCGTGGAGGACGACATGGACCTGAGGGTCGGAGGAGAATACCGGCGTACTGAGCTTGCCAACCCTCAAAAGCTCTTGGAAGAAAACCAATTTCTCGGGAAGCAGGTGCGACCCCGGAGAAAACGTGAGCACCGTGACCTGTCCCTTGCCGCACTTGTTGGTGGCGGCGAGGAGCTTGGTCCCGGCTTTTGCCAATTTCACAGCGCGACTGGGAGTGCGCTTGATGATTCCCCAGACCTGCGAAGTGAAACTGTGGCGCTTCGTCTCAATGAAGTACAGCCCGGCCTCAAGAGCCGTGTGGAACCCTATCCCCTTGGCCAAAACCTCACATGGCTCTAAGTTGTTGTCGTACTGCGGAATAACTCCGTATATAACAAGATGTGCCCCTTCTCTCGCCAACTGGACGAGGCGTTCCTGGGACGCAGCGTCCATGAACTCACCGCAGGGCACGATGATGGTACCAAACTTGCTGAGCCGGTACGGGACAGCCAGATCAAAGACCCGGTAATCGTAGCCGAGCGCCATCAGGTCGGTGGCGGCAGCATCGAAGCTGGATCCGAGCAGGTCGCTCAGGTACCCGTGTGCTGAAGACCGACCGAGCAGCGTGGCGCGTTGGTAGGGACGGTACTCTACGATCGCCGCATCGGCGAAATCGCGCATCGTCTCATAGCGAAGGTTGGCAAGATGGAGATTCGCCTCCTTGATGACTTCATAGGATGGGAGAATCGCCCCATCCGCGTCCAGGGCACCATCATACCAGCGCTGCCGGCCGACAAACATGTGGAAGTTGAACCCTTTCAGTCCAGCCGCCAGAGCGGCGACCAGCAGCCGTTTCGTGTCATGTGCCCCAAGGGGTCGGAAGGTGTGGCCGGCAACGGGATCGGCGTGGCGATTCCCGACCGTCAATTGGGTGCAGAACCCGGTCGGCTGCCAGCCGGCGACACTTCGCGCGTGGCGGATGGTCTCGGCGAATGGCCCGTTCCAATCGAGGTTGACAGTGTAAAGCACCCGGCCGGCGTCGCGTGCGCCACCGACATCAGGGAAGTGATAGGGACCCTTGAAAGCGAGACTGCGCGCGAACAGAACCGAGACCTCTGTCTGCGAGAGAAACTCCGCCAGAGCCTCGGCATAGCGGTTGACAACCCACTCACGAAACTCCACCCAGTCCATCAGGCGGAAGAAATCGGCGGTCGACTTGGTCTCGGTCGATTCGGGGGGAGCCGCCTCGCCGAACTCCTTGTGACGGGTTTTCCACAACCGATTCAGGCGATCGATCGCGCCGTACTTTTCCGAAAGAAACTGAGCGAACAGCGCCCGCGACCCCTGAGGATTGAAATCCGCGGACAGCGGGTCGAAGTGGCCGGCAAATGATGTCTCGTGGTCCAGCTCGATCATGAACACGGGGCCACGGGGGTAAATGTAGTTCTTGACGACTTCGCTGAAGACGGAGAAGTAGTTCTTGAGAAGAATGTGGAATCGGCTCCCGAGGTAGGAAGGTAGAGGCGCTGCCTTCGCGCCCGCTCCCGGGTCGGCCAGGATGTGCTGCCCGGCGTAGTCCGTGGCCAAGTTGTCGGGATGCCGCACGACAAAGTCGGGGATGCCGCCGTTGTCCCATTCGGATGCCAGCCAGGGCCCGGGCCGCAGCATGATTTTGAAGCCGAACTCGCGGCAGAGCTCGAGGAAGACCACAAGATCTTTGGTGGGATCGGTCGACCCGGCGAAGTCGAACTCACCCTGGCGAGTCTCATGGAGATTCCAGGGGACTGCAGTGGAGATGATGCGGAAATTCGCCTTGCGGATCCTCTCGAAGCAGATCGACCAATGGCGTTTGGCGACACGGAAGTAGTGCATCTCCGCAATGCAGGGAGGGAATTCCTCCTTGCCGATCACAAACCTGTGATCGACGATGCGCAAAGATGCCCTGGAATCTCTTGCCCCGCCGATGGTTAGAATGAAGGGGTCTTGTATTCTATCATCCATTGGTCTTTTCTTCTCCGCGCAGACTTAGCATTAACGTCCTAACCCTGGCCCAAGTCAAGGCCTATCTCATAAGCAAATGAATAACAGGGGGTTGACGGGCGGCTGCCATTTTGGCAGCATCGAGAACCACTCTCAGCGTTCCCACAGCAAAAAAGACCGCCCCCTGAGGGGCGGTCTCCGGTCGTTTCGTCAGCATCGCGCTACTTCAGCAGCAACATGCTCCGGGTCTTGGAGTAGTCGGCGGTCTGGATGCGGTAGAAGTACACCCCGGTGGACACCGGTGCACCGCCGTCGTCGGTGCCGTCCCAGTCGACCGCATACAGCCCGAGCGGCTTGAAGTCATCGAGGAGCGTTCTCACCTTGCGACCGAGGATGTTGAACACTTCCAGCCGCACCCTGCCATCGTGTGGCATGCTGAAGCGCACGACCGTGGAGGCATTGAAGGGATTCGGGTAGTTCTGTTCTAGGACGTAACTGGTCGGGACGTTGTCGCCGGTTTCCAGCGAGCGTACGGCAGAGCCAGAAACGGTGATAACGCCTTTCGTAAAGCCGAACAGCACCTCGCGCACGGCAAGGTCAGTCCCGACCAGGTGGTTGTCGGGGCACACACAGACCGTATCGATCTCGAACTGACCGGGCGATGAGTTGACATTGAACACGAAGTTGTACGATCCCCCGGCGGGGTAGGGGGTGGATTCCCCTTCGGCTGGCCAATCGGTGAATGTACCGGCGACACTGTCGCTCCCCGCGGGGAGGTAGTACAGGTCCGGCGGACCGGCAGTGCTAAACCCGGCCCATAGGAAGCCATCAGGACTGACGAAATCGACCGGGTTGGGAGTGCTGCTGTACGCGAGATCACCGCATCGGGGCCTCGTAGGAGGGCAGAGTTCTCCCTCGCCCAGAGGTACTCCCAAGGTGGACTGTGTCGGCATGCCAACGCCGATGGGACTGAGGCGAATACGATTGCCGGAGGGGTGATTGAATGCACAGGATCCAGCGATGTAGGCGCCGCCGACAACAGTGCGAAACTCGAGCGGCAAGGCAAATCCCGTCAGCGGAGTTGAGTTCACAACCCAGACGTTGATTGTCACGCCGGATGCGCTCGGTTGGACAGACTTCGACTCTACCCAGACAGAATTGTAGGCGAGTGCGCTGCCCGCAACAAAAAGCCCACAGCCACCTGTGAGGACGGCCGCAGCGATCCACCGTCTCATCGCCCGGCTCCCTCTGACCACCAACGCCTAATGACCGCGATGCAGGGCTGGCAAGGGCATGTCATACAACCAGTTGCCCGCCACGGAGTTGTCGGGAGGCGCCATTGTGCCGTCGTCTGCGGGTTGTCAATGTGTCTACCCTAAGAGAAGACCGCCCGCAAGGGCGGTCTTCAAGTGTGCACGCGACTGATCTTCCGCTACTTGAGCAAGAGCATGCTTCTGGTCTTGGAGTAGTCCGCGGTCTGGATGCGGTAGAAATAAACCCCGGTGGACACCGGCGTCCCATTGTCGCCCGTGCCGTCCCAATCGACCGCGTAAAGCCCGAGCGGCTTGACGTCATCAAGGAGGGTCCTCACCTTCCGGCCCAGCACATCGAACACTTCCAGCCGTACCCGACCATCGTGCGGCATGCTGAAGCGCACCACGGTGGCGGCGTTGAAGGGATTCGGGTAGTTCTGCTCCAGGGCGTAAGTGGTCGGGACGTTATCGCCGGTTTCCAGCGAGCGCACGGCAGAGCTCTTAACAGTGACAACGCCTTTCGTGAAGCCAAACAGCGTCGTACTCACGTTCAAGTCACTTCCGCTCAAGTAGTTTGCGGGGCACACACAGACCGTATCGATCTCGAACTGGCCGGTCGACGCGTTGACATTGAACACGAAATTGAATGATCCCCCGGCGGGGTACTCCGTAGATTCGTCCACGTCGGGCCAATCAGTGAAGGTGCCGGCGACGCTGTCGCTTCCCGCGGGGAGGTAGTACAGGACCGGCGGAGAGGCAGTGCTAACTCCGGACCACAGGAAGCCGTCCGGACTGACGAAATCGACCGGGTTAGGGGCGCTGCTGTACGCGAGGTCGCCGCAACGGAGATCACTAACAGAGCAGGGTTCTCCCGGGCTCAGAGGCGCCCCCATGGCGGTCTTTACTGTCATGCCGGTGCCAACGGGACTCAGGCCAACACGATTGCCGCCGGGAAAATTGAACTTACAGGACCCGGTGATGTAAGCGCCGCTGCTGACAGTGCGTATCTCGAGCGGCAGAACAAGCCCGACCAACGGAGTTGAGTTCACAATCCAGATGTTGACTGTCACGCCGGTTGCACTCGGCTGGACAGTCTTCGAGTCTACCCACATCCAGTCGTAGGCAAGCACACTGCCTGTGGCGAAGAGTACAGACACGATTGTGAGGACAAGAACACTGATACACCGCTTCATTGCCCGGCTCCTTGAATTACACCCGGTTATCTGTTCGGGCACCGTTTCGTCCGCTGATTGATTCGGCGCCACGCCCGTTTACATACCCATGTCGGGGCGTCCGCCATGCAGACAGACCCCCGCATTCAAGTTGGACCGGGCGGTACTCTTTGTCAACAGCAAATTCTGCGCTAGGGGGCAAATAAGCCCTGGTGGGACAGGGCAATGCGTGGCAACTGCCGGCGAATGGCGCTACCCGTTTGGCGCGGCGGGCCTTCGGCACAGTTGAAGAATCCCATTCCTGCAGACAATGCCCGTCTTGATGTGTGGGTCAGCTCGGAAGCGACTATTGGAGGAGCCTTGCAGCCCTGTTTCAAGTCGGTGACGTGGCGGCCGAAGCCTATCCTACTTCCTTCAAGCTCTTCGCCTTATGCAGAGGCGCCTCTACCCACCGGCGACACGGGACGGCTGGACCCTGGGTCTTCGACAGCCCCTATGGCTGCCCCGCCGGCAAGTGCGACCACAACTCCGGGGTGCGCCACTGTCGAGAACAGGACGGCCGGGTCGGACGAACCGACCCGGCCGCAAGTGCCATACTGGCTGGCCCGCTAGCGCGGGCATGGCAGAGTACAGGGATCGCAGAATGGGTTGGTGTTGTTGCGGAAGGCATGGTTGACCATGATCACGACATCCTGGACCGTCACCACACAATCGCAGTCTACATCAGTGCGTCCCTTGTGGGTGCAGATCGGATCGACGGTATCGGTCCCGTTGCGGAAGGCCACATTGACGACGGAGACGACGTCGCTCACCGTGGCATAGCCGTCACACACCGGATCCGCGTGGCAGGGGCAGGAACAGGGCGGCGGCTTGATTGTGACTGACCCGGGCACAAACTCCGGCGTGAAGTCAGCCCAGTTTGAGAACAGCTGCAGACCGTAGAGGTACGGCGCAAACCCGAGCGTTGCGGAATCGACCGCGACGACTTCGTAGGGATTGCCCGCGGTGGGATGGAACCAGAGATTGGCGACCACGCCGCCGCCGACGGGAAGCGGGGCAGCCGTGCCGGCGGTGAAGCGCCAGACGATCTTCCCCTCGCCACGGTTGTCGTACTTGATGCTCGCCGTCCACCCACTAGTCAAAGGGGTCTTGGCAACTGAGTCGATGTAGATCGACGGCGAACCGGTCAACAGAAACGGCAACGTGAACTGCGTCATCGCATGGGTATTGCGTATGCGGATCGGCAGGAAGCCATTCGAATCGACCCGGGCGAGTGCATCGCCGTACTCAATCGTGTCCTGAGTTACGACAATCATGTCCGGGCGAATCCGTGTGTGTGGCCCGGTCGGACCGGAGCCGGTGAAGGTCACCTTGTAGACGCCCGGATTGTTGTAGATATGCTGGGCATCGGCGGTGCCGGAGGTGTTGCCGTCGCCAAAAGTGTATTCGTACGGTCCGCTGGGAGCGTTCGGCGAGGTGTTGGTGAAGTTGACCGTCAACGGCGTCTTGCCGAAGGTCGCATCAGTGGTGAAGTCGGCGGTGGTCAGAATCTCCAGGGTGCGACGGGCATTGACCCGCCCGCTGCCCAGTTTCCCTACGTATATGGGATTGTCGGCGTAGACGTCATCCACGTACTTGGTCAGCAAGGTGTCGATCTGGGTCTTGGTGAACCACGAGTGATGCGACTTCAGCAGCGCCGCAACGCCCGCGACGGTCGGCGAAGCCATCGACGTGCCGCTGAGGTTCGCATAGCTGGCGGCCCCGTGATAGCCGTATGTGTTGTGGATGTCGGTTCCGGGTGCAGAGATGTCGACCCAGGTGCCGTAAGTGCTGTAACTGGCCTTCGTACCGCTCTTGTCCAGCGCCGCTACCGCCAGCACGCCATAAGTCGTATCCGCAATATCGGGGATCTCGTTGTTGTCATTCCCCGCCGACTTGCAGACCACGACACCGTGGGTGACGGCATTGAGAACCGCGGTGCGGAACAGAGTACCACTGGACCCCCATGAGCAATTGATAACCGAGACACCCTTGCTAACCGCGTAGTCGAACGCTTCGGCACAGGCGTCCATCATGACGTACCCAAGGCCGTCGGAGCACAGATACCCGGCCCGCAAGGCCATTATCTTGGCCCCGGGGCGGCGGGCAGCGCGATTCCCGCCGGCGACACCTGCGACACCAGTGCCGTTGCCGGTGGTGGCGGCCACAATCCCGCTGCAGTGCGTGCCGTGCCCGGCATAATCAGCGGGGTTGTTGTCAGGAGGATAACAATCCTCCCCGGCCGCACAGGGATAGCCGGGGGCGGGGGAGCCCATGAAATCCCAGCCGATCAGATCGTCGATCTTGCCGTCGAGGTCGTCATCAACGCCGTTCATGTCGTCGCTGTCCCAGACGACACCATCATGATCCAGGTCTTCCCCAGGGTTGACCCAGATTGAGGCCTTCAGATCGGGATGGTTGTAGAGGACACCGGAGTCGATGATCCCGACCAGTACGGTCGAGTCGCCGACCTCGTAGTCCCACCCCTCCTGCGTGTCGATGTCGGTATCCAGGTAGTAGGCGTGGGTCCACTGCTGGCTGTAGTCCGGGTCGTTGGGAACCAGCTCCATCGGCACAATGTAGTCCGGCTCGGCCACCTCGACATTGGGATCGGCCGCATAGGCAGCGATGGCGGCATCCAAATCGATCCCGGGCGGCAGTTCCACCGTGTAGTAATTGCCAAGCCCGTAGACGTCACTGCCGCCCTGCGACACCGGACGTGCGGCCGGCACCGTGCGGTGGAAATCACGGACATCGAGGTTGACATTCAGCCGGTCGATGGAACGTACCCCGGTGGCCATGGCGCCCTGTGCGCCCGCCGCGGTCTTGGCAGCCTGGGGTCTCAGTTTGATGATGACGACATCGGGGCGGCGAGAGGCCGCGGCCGCGGCCCGGTCTGCCCCCGGGCCCAGCGCCCATAAGAACGTGCTGATCGCCAGTAGACTCAAAACGCGCGCGAACGCTGACATCGGCGTCCTCCGTTGTGGCTCTGTCATTACCTTCATCGGCACAAACTCCCACATTGCCTACGTTACCGCCTATCACTGCAAGAGCGAATCAGAGCATAAGGGAACTGGCGGAAAGGCCAATCATCACGCGCTGGCCCGAGCCGCTGCCGGCTTACCCGATGTAACTGCCTGCCGTGTCGGTTCCGGGGTGGGGAACCGGAATCGGAATCCCATCTGCAAGTAACCCCTGCGCGCTCCGGGGACGGACGATGCCTCGTTCGATCGTGAGGGATAAGATCAGGACGTCCCGGCCCCGGCCGTCAGTCCAGATGAAGGATAACGTCCGAGCCCGCCTTTGTCAAGATCACATGACGGCGCGCTGGGACGCATCGGACGCACTTGAGGCCCCCGGCTGACAACCTTCCCGAGAAACAGCCCCGAAGAGATACCTCTTCGGGGCTGTTCGCATCTGGGCTATGGCTGGCGCTGCCCTGCGCCTATGGCGGTAGCGGGTCGCCGCTGCGGAAGACGTAGTCGATCAGAAGCACCAGATCCAGGACGTTGATGACAGCGTCACCGTTATAGTTGCCCAATGCGAAGGGCACCGGCGCCGGGCCGCCGCGGAACGTGTAATTGACCTGCAAGACGACGTCGAAGAGGTCGATCCTGCCGTCGTTGTTCCAGTCACCCCGGGTGAACGGCAGGACCTTGTAGATGACGACTGCCGTGTCGGCTTTCGAAGCGTCCCGCGCGATGAACAGGACAGGATAGATCAGCCCCACCTGGGTCGAATCGGGATCGAAGATGAATGAGCCTGCCTTGTTCAGTGAATCGACGAAGATGGAATTGGGGGGTGCGTTCACTGCCAGCAGCGTCAGCGTGGTGTTGTCAACGTCGGTCGCCCACATGTGCAGGGTGTCAGCACTGGACTTGCTGAGCCGGACGGTGTCGGTCGGGAACGCTGACACCCAGACCGGGGCCTGGTTCCCGGCCTCGATGACCGTGATCTCGACTCTCTCCGTATCACTTTGTGCGAAGTCTGCGGCGCGGAACAAGGGATAGTAGACCCCCGCTTGCGTGTAGGTCGGCTTGAAGCGGAAGCGGCCCATGCCGCCGCCCAGGCTAGTGAACGTGGCGTTCGCCGGGAGATTGGTGGCGGTCATGGTCGGTGTCGTGCCGTTTGCGTCGGTGGCGGTCACGACAAAGACCAGAGAGTCCCCTTCCATCACGGTCTTGGGACCGATCGGAGCCAGCACCGGGGGTACGTTGTGGCTGCCAAGGATGAAGGTCTGGATCTTGGTCACCGCGACGGTGTCATACACCGAGTCGGTGGCGACGATGGTGGCATAGTATTGGCCCGTGAGCTCGTTGAACGGCGGCTTGTAGGTCAGATACAGGTAACCGTTCCCCGAATCCGCCCAGGTCATGTATGTGGACGTCAGGTTGATCGCCGACATCTTCGGCGTGGGTCCATCCGGGTCGTAAGCATGGTGCCAGATGGTGACGGAATCCCCCTGGAACAGAACGACCGATTGATCGTTGGTGGAGGACGCGTCGAGGTTCGGTGGTCGCGTGCGGTCAAGCACGACGACCGTCGCGGCCGCGCTGTCCTTGATGGCAGGATCCTCAGCGTCGGTGGCGATGATGAAGACAGTGTACGAGCCGGCGTCGGTGTAGTCCGGCGCCATGGCGAACACTCCCGACCCATTGCCGTTGTCGTCAAACGAGGACCGAGGCGGCAAAGGACGCGCGGCCAGTGATGGCGTGGTTCGATCCGGATCCGAGGCGGCGACCGTGAATGAAAAAGCAAGGTCTCTCTCCACGACTGTATGGGTACCCACCGCCGCGACAACCGGCTTTTGATTGCCGGCGTCGACAATCGTCAGGACAACATAGGAAGTGTCTTTGGCCCCTAAGGGATCGGTGGCGATAATCAGCAGGGTGTAGACCGAATCCTGCCAGTAGTCAGGGGTCATCTGGAAGAGCCCGCGCCCATTGCCGGAATCGGTGAAGGCGGCATTCTCCAGAAGCGGCGTCACGGATAGGGATGGGATCTGATTCTCCGGATCGGTGGCACTGACCAGCATCATCACGGTGGTCTTCTCCAGCACACTGATGGAATCCGGCAGAGATCCCACGACCGGCGGTTGATTCCCCGCCTCGCGCACCTGAATGATCACGTTTTCATAGTCAGAGAGCAGCCCGTCGCTCGCGTTGAATTTCACCTGGTAGAGACTGGATTGCAGATAGCTGGGCATGAAGGTGAACGAGCCCCGCCCATTTCCCGAGTCGACAAACACGGCATTGGTCGGCAACGGCGAGGCCGACAGGAATGGGACAGTGCCGTCGGGATCGGTGGCAGACACGCTGAAGACCAGCGTGTCACCCTCGTCGACCGCCCTGGTGCCTATTGTCGCCAGCACCGGGGGACGATTCTGGCTCTGCACCGTGATGGTGACCGTCTCCAGATCGGCCAGACTGGGCGTGCCATTGTCGGTGACCAAGAAGGTGATCACGTGCGGGCCGATCTGCGCGAAGCTCGGCTTGAACTTGAACTTGCCGATGCCGCCTCCCGAATCCTGATAGGTCGCATTGGCCGGGAGATTCAAGGCCGCCATGTACAGGTGGTTCCCGGGCGGCGCGGTGGAATCGGTCGCCACGACCCGAATCTTGATCGAATCCCCCGCCAGGACGGTGCGATTGCCGATCGGCCACAGGTTGGGCGGCAGGTTCTTGTCGAGCGTGATGATGGCAATCGGCAGGGTCGAGGTCGCCATCGGCGTGCCGTAGTCGACCGCGAGAATGCGCACTGTGTCCACACCCGCCGCCAGATAGCCCGGGGTGTATTTCAACGTGCCATAGCCATTGCCGGAATCGACAAAGACCGCATTCTCCAGCGAGTTCAGCGTCCCCATGAGGATGGAGCCGCCCTCGGGGTCGACGGCGTGCACCAGGACGATCAGCGTGTCGCCTTCCTTGACCGTGTCAGGCGGAACCGAGTCGAAGACGGGCGGCCGGTTCCCGGTCTCGACAACCGTGATGTACACCAGCTCGCTGTCGGCCAGCGCGCCGTCCGAGGCGATGAAGGTCACGGCATAAGCGCTTCCACCCTGGTTGAGATCGGGATTGAAGATGAACCCACCAGCGCCATTGAGCGAATCGACGAGGGTTGCGTGAAGCGGGAGCCCGACCGCGGTCAGCACCGGAATGGTCAAGTCGGCGTCGGTGGCGGAGACGCGGAACTGCAGCGGCGTTCCTTCGGCCACAACCTTCGGCCCGATCGATGCCAGGACCGGCGGCTGGTTTCCGGCATCATTGACGGTAATGCTCACAATCTCCGAATCAGCAGCGGTGCCGTCGGAGGCGATGAACAGAACCGGGTAGACTCCCGCTTGGGCGAAATTCGGGCTGAAGTTGAACGACGCCGTTCCCGTGCCCTGATCGGTGAACGTGGCGTTGGTGGGCACCCCCTGCGCGGTCAACGTCGGCACGTTGCCATCCAGATCGAAGGCCGAGACCAGGAAAAAGAGATTCTGCCCTTCGTTCACCGAACGCGGACCGATCGCGGCCAGGACCGGGGGACGATTGACGTTGTTCACCGTGATCGCCACGATCTCGCTATCGGCCAACAGACCATCGGAAGCAATGAAGCGGACGCTGTAGACACCGGCCTGCGTGAAGTCCGGGTCAAAATTGAAGGTCCCCGTCCGGTTGAAGTTGTCAGTGAACTGCGCGTTGACGGGGATGCTCTCCGCCGACAGAATGAGGCTGTCGCCATCGGGATCCGTTGCAGACATACCGAAGGAAAGGCTAAGCCCCTCATTGACCGAGCGCGGCCCGATGGTCGCCAGCACCGGCGGCTGATTGCCGGTTTCATTGACTGTGACCACGATCATCTCGGTGTCTGCCAGCAGACCGTCCGAGGCGATGAAGCGCGGATGATAGACACCAGATTGGGTGAAATCCGGATTGAAGTTGAATGTCCCGGTGCCATTGCCGTTGTCGGTAAACGTCGCGTTCGTCGGCAGAGCAAGAATGGTCAGGGTGGGAATCGTGCCATCAGGATCGGACGCCGTCACTCCGAAGTTGAGATTCTGCCCCTCAGTCACGAGCTTCGCACCGATCGGCGTCCAGACCGGCGCCTGGTTGACGTTGTTGACCGTAATCGCCACCAACTCGCTGTCGGCGAGTGATCCGTCGCTGGCAATGACGCGGACGTTGTGCAAGCCCGATTGGTTGAAATCGGGATTGAAATTGAAGGTGCCCGTGCCGTTTCCGTTGTCGGTGAAAGTCGCGTTCGCGGGAACACCTTCTGCGACCAATACCGGGGCGTTGCCGTCGGGATCGGTCGCTGAGACGCCGAAGCTGAGGTTCTGGCCTTCGTTGACCGACTTAGGCCCAATCGCGGCCAGAACCGGCACCCGGTTCACGTTGTTGACAGTGATTGCGACGATCTCCGTGTCGGCCAACAAACCGTCCGAGGCGATGAACCGGACATTGTACAGGCCGGCCTGCGTGAAGTCGGGATTGAAGTTGAATGCGCCGCCACCGACGCCATTATCGATGAAGGTGGCATGGGCGGGGAGATTCTCGGCGGTCAAGGTTGGCGGTGCGCCATCGGGGTCGGAAGCCGTGGCCGTGAAATTCAGGTTCTGTCCCTCATTTACCGACTTCGGGCCGATGGCGGCCAACACCGGGGAACGGTTCACATCATTGACCGTAATCGCCACGATCTCACTGTCCGCCAGCGAGCCATCAGAGGCGATGAAGCGAACGCTGTAGACGCCGGCTTGAGTGAAGCCCGGGTCGAAATTGAACGTTCCCGTGCCGTTGCCATGATCCGTGAAGGTCGCGTTCGCCGGGAGATTCTCCGCACGCAGACTGATGCCGTCGGCATCGGCATCGGTCGCGGAAGTGCCGAAGTTGAGATTCTGTCCTTCATTCACGGACTTGGGGCCGATTGTCGCCAGAACGGGCGCGCGATTGGCCAGATAGCGGAAGCCCCCGACCAGCGGGGCCGACGACAATCCGGAAGCCGTGTTTGTCGCCACGACGTTGACCGGGCCCGGTGTCCCGGCCGGCACGCGGCAGGTCAACTGGAACGGACTGCCGACCGCCACGTTCGTGGCCAGCACACCGGCGAATGTGACAGAGACGCCGGCGACGTCGAAGTTCGTGCCTCTCACGGTTACCGTCGGGCGGTTGACAGCCGAGCCGGAGTCGGGATCGACAGCAACGACCGTCGGAGCGGTCGGCGTCCCAGCGGCAGCCGAAACCTCCACCGAATGGGCGGAGAAGACCCCGCCCGCATTCTGACCGATGATCAAGTACGTGTAATCCGAGGCACCATCAGAAGTTGCATCCACGAAGAATGAGTCGGCGACGCCGATGCTGGCCAGATTCCCGGTCGGATCATCGAGGCGGCGGAGGGCTGAGTTATTCGAGGTTGCACGGCGGTACACGTGATAGGTCACGCCCGCTTGTGCATTCCAGGACAGGTTGATGCGGGACAGCGACGCGACCCGCGCGACCAGCCCGCCCGGGCGCGACGGCCCGGACGCCGTCGCCAGGAGGATGTTCTCCTGCTGGAAAGAGTTGCTGGGGATCGTCTTCTCCAGCCGGAAGTACTGCCCGTTGGCGGTGTTGACAAAGACGTAGTCGTACGGGTTGCCCACCGCCTCGGTCGTGTAGTTCTGGAAGTCATCGAACCAGTTGGTGCCGTCGTACCCGGCGCCGACGTTCGATTCGATACGGATTTCCTCATCGGTGTTGTCGAGGAATCCGACCCAGAACAGTTGCCCCACCGCCGGGTTGGTCAAATCGGCATTCTGCACGGTGCCGAAGATGCTCCCCTGGGCGTAGGCCAGTGCGGGCATGGCAGTCGTCAGAAGCACGATTGCTGCTCCCACCCACCAGGGCCCGGCCCACTCGCGATGAGATCGTGTGCTCGACGCTATCCGGTGCACACTTCCCCCTTTACTCCGTAGTTCGGATGCCAAGTGACAGATCCGCATAACACCGCCTGCTTGCCTATGGCGCCGGGAATAAACCCGGGTTGGCTGCGTTCGCCTGATAGGCCCGCCCCGGTCGCACCGGGAAATTGGGGCCGAATCCGGCGGCAAAACGCGATTCATAACTCTGTGATGTCGGGATGAACCGATTGAGCGTGTTCAGCACACCGGGCAGCGCGTTGATGACGCCTTGCGCGGTCGTGATCTCGAGTTCGCGCTCGAACGGAATGCCGATGAATGAATAGTCAGTGGTTGACGTGGTCACAATCTGGTAGGAAACGCTGCCGGAGTCGGGGACTCGCCCGGCAACCGAGAAGATCGTCGGTGATTTCGCATTCACCTGGTAGATCCCGCCCGGGACGACCGGGAAGTTCGGGCCGAAACCGGCCGCGAAGCGCGATTCGAAGCTCTGTGACGCGGCGATGTAGCGGTTGACCGTGTTCACATTGGCGGTCCCGATCGCCTGGATCAGGTCGGCGGCGGTGTTGATCCCCGTGCCGGCAAACGGCATCATGATAAGCGTGAAGTCGGTCGTGCTGGTGGTGACGATCTGGTAGTCGTACTCACCCACACGGTTGGACAGGCGGGAGCGTCCCCCGGCGACGTCGACCGCAACGACGCAGTAGAAGTAGTTCGTACCGGTGTCGCCGACGACGTCGGCGCCGCCGATGTTGTTGTCGGTGAACATGACCGCGGCTGGTATCGCCGTGCCGATCGACTCGGCCGTGGTCGGGGTGAAGTAGGCGCGGGTTCCCCGATAGATCACATAGCGGTTGAGCGTGGCTGCCGCACCAGACGTGTCCAGCGCGACCGCCGTCCACGTCATCTGGACCGCGCTCCCGACGACGGCGGCCATCAGATCGCTGATGGCGCGCGGCTGGGAAACCGCAGTGATCTGCACGGCATCCAGAGCGGAGAGCAGTTGCCCGTCATCCACGAGCAGGGTGAAACCGCAGGTCCCGCCGATGGACGGAATGAACGTCGGGCTGACGGCGTTCGAATCTGAGAGTGTGATCGCCGGGCCGGCGATCTGCCGCCAATGATATCCCAGCGAATCACTATCGGGATCGGAAGATGCGGAGCCATTCAGGGTGACCGTGCGGCCGATGGCCACAGGCCCCTGGTCGGGCCCGGCGCTTGCTACCGGCGGGCGGTTGGAATTCGTGACCGTAATCGTCACGATCTCGCTGTCCGCCAGCGATCCGTCGGAGGCGATGAAGGTGACATTATAGACACTTGTCTGCGTGTAGTCCGGATTGAAGACCAGTGATCCTGCTCCGTTCCCGGAATCGGTGAACACGGCATTCAGCGGCACATTGACAGCGCCGAGAGCCGGGACCGTTGCATCGATATCGGTTGCCGAAAGCCGGAACTCGAGATGCCCGCCCTCCGCCACGCTGCGCGGACCGATGGGATAAAGCACCGGCGGCGCGTTGATATTGTTCACGGTGATCGCCACCAGCTCACTGTCAGCCAACGATCCATCACTGGCGATGAAGCGCACACTGTACAAACCCGACTGCGTGTAGTCAGGGTTGAAACTGAAGGTCCCGGTACCATTGCCATTGTCGAGGAAGCTGGCGTGGAGCGGGACATTCTCGGCGGTCAGTGTCGGCGTGGCGCCGTCCGGGTCACTCGCGGATACAGCGAATGTGAGGATCTGATTCTCGTTTACGGATTTCGATCCGATCGCCGCCAGCACCGGCGCACGATTCACATTCGTCACCGTGATGGCGACCATCTCACTGTCTGCCAATGAGCCGTCCGAAGCGATGAACCGCACATTGTACAAACCCGCTTGCGTGTAGTCCGGATCAAAGACAAAGGACCCGGTGCCATTGCCATTGTCCGTGAACGTCCCATGCAACGGGACATTCTCGGCGGTGAGTGTCAGCACTGTCGCATCGGGATCGGACGCCGAAACACCAAACGTCAGGTTCTGAGCCTCATTCACCGACTTCGGACCAATGGCGGCAAGAACCGGCGCACGGTTCACATTGCTCACCGTGATGGCGACCATCTCACTGTCCGCAAGAGCGCCATCGGAGGCGATGAACCGCACACTGTACAAGCCCGACTGCGTGTAGTCGGGATCAAAGACGAAGGATCCGGTGCCATTGCCATTGTCCGTGAACGTCCCATGCAAAGGCACATTCTCGGCGGTGAGTGTCAGGATTGTCGCATCCGGATCGGAGGCGGAAACACCGAACGTCAGGTTCTGCCCCTCATTCACCGACTTCGGACCAATCGCTGCCAGCACCGGCGCCCGGTTCACATTGCTCACCGTGATGGCGACCATCTCACTGTCCGCAAGCGCACCATCAGAGGCGATGAACCGCACATTGTACAAACCCGCTTGCGTGTAGTCCGGATCAAAGACAAAGGACCCGGTGCCATTGCCATTGTCT
>Ga0315277_10000404_pt1 | contig 69346 bp, 67 predicted proteins | sample YL17G05_15_MG_FD_203695 | JGI IMG/M metagenome (GOLD analysis project Ga0315277, IMG submission 203695) | Sediment microbial communities from Yellowstone Lake, YNP, Wyoming, USA - YL17G05_15 | ecosystem: Environmental > Aquatic > Freshwater > Lake > Sediment | place: USA: Wyoming | collected...
GCGGCAACACCGTTGACTGCGGCGATCACCGGCACGGGGAAGTCTTGCAGCATCAAGGCCAGGGGCTTGTAGCGAGCTTCGATCAAGGCGCCGATGTCCTTTGGCGCGGCCCCTGGCGTCAGATTGGGGGCGATCGCGGGGTCAGACAGGTCTTGGCCGGCACAAAAGCCTCGGCCGGCGCCGGTCAGAACGACGCAACGCACCTCGGCATCGGCAGCGGCGGCTTTGAGTGCCGCCATCAGGGCGTCGTGCATCGCGCCGGTGAAGCTGTTCAGCGCTTGCGGCCGGTTCAGGGTCAACGTCGACACTGCGCCGTCGCGGCGCTGCAACACCAGCACAGAATCTTGGGTCATGGCTTGCGCGGCTCCGGGTGAGGCATTTGCCTGGAAGTGCGTGGCATCCGATTCATTGACCGATGGGTCAATGATCTCGACTGTAGTTGTCTTGGGCGCACCGGGCAAGACGCCGATGGATTGGGGCCGGGCGGGCCTGGCTGCCGCGCCTTGGTGGTCCAGGCATCGGTCCTGGACCTTCCAGCCAGAGCATGCTGTCGGACTCTCATAGGGATCAAATCAGCCTTGCCGGCGAGGTTCCATTCACGATTTGACGCGGGAAACGTGAAATACTACTCACTCGGCAGATCGAGTTCTCGCATTCGCATTCGCCGTCGACATCAGCTGCGCAAGTCAACCAGCCAAGCGTCACGGCCGGAGGATCCATGCAAACGGCAGCGTTGCCATTCTTTATCGATCTCGTGACCCGCACTGACGAAGCGCGGCGCGGGTTCGAGGCCAACAGCAAGGTGCTCGACATCGTTGCCAATGGTTTGTCGGTGGAGCGCTACCGAAATTTCCTGCTCGAGCTCTACCACGTGGTCTGGCACTTCAACCCGGTGTGTGCCGCGGCGGCAAGCCGAATCACCGACGCGCACAAGGCGGTGCGCTGCTACCTCTACCAGCACATGCAAGAAGAAAAGGGCCATGAGGAATGGGTCGTGAACGACCTGGAGGTGGTGGGTGTCCCGGCTGCTCGCACCCTGGCCTACCAACCGTCGATGCGAATCCTCGTCTTCAACGGCTACAACTATTGGGCCGCCGACCGCAAGCACCCCATGTCCGCACTGGGCATGGTCTACGCCCTGGAGGTGATTGCGTCAGTCTACGGCGGGCCCTTGACCGCGGCGATCACGGAGTCTTTGCTGCTCGAAGGTGATCGCGGCATTTCTTTCATCAGCTCGCACGCCGAATTGGATGCGCAGCACATGGCCGAGCTCCGCGTGGTGCTGAACGAGGTGACCGATAACGAGGCCAAGAGTGCCATCATCGAGTCAAGCTGCGTGAACTTCGATCAGTTTGCGCGGATTCTTGAGGCGATATGAACGACGCCCTGCGCCGAACCATGCCCGCCGAGCTGGACCGGGCGTATCGCTACATCCGGCTTGAATGGAACCCCGAGTTCGCGATGCTGACGGCGCGCATGGGCGTCAGTCCGATTCAGTGCTATAGCCTGGGCGTGCTGGCCGAGTTGAAGCAAATCTACGCTGACATCAGCGCCGCACGTGGCCTGGTGCGCTATTTCGTGACAGCCTCTGATATTCCCGGGGTGTTCAATTTCGGGGGTGATCTTTCGCTGTTCGTATTGCTGGTGCGCGCGCGCGACCTCGACTCGCTTCGGCTCTACGCGCGTCGCTGCATCGAACTTGTATGGTGGGGAGAAGTCGCGGCGGACATCGGTGTGTACACGATTGCATTGGTTCAGGGCGATGCGCTCGGTGGTGGCCTCGAATGGGCTCTGATGAACCGCACCGTCATCATCGAACGCGGAGCACAGGCAGGGTTTCCGGAAGTTCTGTTCAACCTGTTCCCTGGCATGGGCGGCTGGAACGTGACGATCCGAAGGGCGGGTTTGGCCGTTGCGAATGACATGATCCTGTCCGGCCAGATCTATACGGCTGAACAGCTGCAGCGACGCGGGCTCGTAGAGCATGTCGCCGAGGATGGCCAGGGCGAAGTACTGCTCAATCAGTTCGTTCGCACGATGGACCCACGATTCCGCGGCAGCATGGCGGCGCTGCAGGCACGCCGCATTGCGGCGCCCATTGCGTACGAGTCGCTGCAAGCCATCGTCGACCACTGGGCCGTGACCGCGATGGGTTTGTCGAACCGTGACATGCGCCTCATGGAGCGCCTAGCGAGGGCGCAAATCCGCAAAATTGGTGGCGCCAATGATGGTGTCGTTGAAGAGATCAAGCGCATGGAACTGGATAGCGCGTGGGACTTCGAGCGAACCGGCATCAGCGAATGGGACACGCTGTCCTGATGCTCGCGGGTTGGGCTCGCGTCTGAGGCATGCCGGGTCGCGGCTCAAAGCCAGTTTCCGAGCGTTTCCATGAGGTGGGCGCGCGTGTAGGGCTTGGCGATGTGTGCGTCCATTCCGGATTCGCGCGCGCGCACCGAGTCTTCGTCGAAAGCGTTCGCCGTGAGTGCCAGGATCGGAATTCTCGGGCGCCCTTGCTCCTGTTCACGCCGGCGAATCTCGCGGGCCGCGGCATAACCGTCCATCACGGGCATTTGGCAGTCCATCAGGATCAGGTCGATCCCTTGCGTGGCGAGTTGTTCGAGGGCCTTCTCGCCGTCGCAGGCTTCGATCACGGCCAGCCCCATCGATCTCAACATTTCACGCGCGATCAAACGATTCACTTCGTTGTCTTCGACGACGAGTACGGTTCCCTGAAGCTGGGGTTCGACGTCCAGGCCGGCCATTCCCGAATCGCTGGCAGGCAGGTGGGTCGGGGACTCGTCGCATTCGAGCGTCAAGTCGAACCGGAAGCATGAACCGGCACCTTGCCGGCTTTCGACTTCGATCTCTCCGCCCATCGCCTGGACAATGCTCCGACAGATGACAAGGCCTAAACCCGTGCCGCCACGCCGGCGATTGTGCGCGCTGTCGATCTGGTGAAACGGTTGGAACAGGTCTTTCTGGGCGTCAACCGACATGCCAATGCCCGAGTCCTGAACCTCGAATCTCAGCCCGGCCCAACCTACCGGCGCGGGCCGCGCCGAGACGCGAACGGCGACTTCGCCATGCTCCGTGAACTTGATGGCGTTGCCCACCAGGTTGAGCATGACTTGCTTGAGCCGTTGCGCGTCGCATAACACCCACTCAGCAACTTCATCGCCCACGTCCATTGTCAAGCGCAGGCATTTGCTTTCGGCGTTAGCACGAAACAACCTGATCACCGAGGTCACAAGCGCCCTGGGCGACATTGGCGTGTCCACAAGGTTCAGCTTTCCCGCTTCGATCTTGGAGTGATCCAGCACGTCGTTCAGAATCGCCATCAACGACGTTCCGGACGAAGCTGCGGTTCGCACCAGGCGGCGTTGCGTGGCGTCCAAGACCGTGTGGCGCAGCAGGTCGAGTGCACCCAAGACGCCGTTCATGGGTGTGCGAATTTCGTGACTCATCGTCGCCAAGAACTGCGACTTCGCCAGCGTGGCGGCTTCTGCGGCTGCCTTTGCTTTGGCCAGCGAGGAATTCGCGAGATCTTTTTCAAGGCTGTGGCGAATCGCGCTCGTCGTCGTTTCCTTGATTGCGCGCCCTGCATGGAGCATCGTCCACCCCCAGAGGCCGACCAAGGCCGCGAGCGGAAACGAGCGCACCTGTTCAATGATCAGGCTGGCGCCAACCAGTGCGCCGATGCTCGATACCACGAGCAGTTGATATGAGCGACCCACGAGTGACATGAACAGCCCTGCGCTGGACACTGAACCGATCGCGATCGCGACGAATATGATTGCGGACGAACCTTGCAAATGTGGATAGATGCCGAAAGCACAAGTTGCCCACAACAGTCCTGCAAGCGTCGAGTTGCCTTCCAATCCACGCGTTGCCGCGCGGACTTGCGCTGCATCGAGCCCTTCTCCGTTGACGTAGCGGCGCGACAGCCGATAGCGCCACACGCCAACCATGATGCCGATTCCAGCCGCTACAACGGCAGTTCGGTGAGCTTGGGCGCCAACTCCCAAGACCACCACGACGAGCACCGCGAGCAATTGCAGCGGGATGGCGCGTACAGAGTTGCGCAACGCCAGGTGCAGCAGTTCAAGCCGCACCGCGGCTTCGATCGTCGCGTCCAGCGTTGATTCGGGGTTCATCGCGGCGGGAAGCATAGCGTGAGTCTGATCCAGCCGACCTTGAGCTTGGCTGCCGCCCACCGGGGAACGCCTCGATCAGGCCTTCCAACTGAACGGGAAAGCGAACTGCTTCACGAAACGGTCGGGCACATGGTCGCCCTGCACGCCGGAGTGTTTGAGCCATTCGTCGCGAACCCCATCGTCGTTTGGGGCTGCCGTGCTGCTCGTGCCACGCCCGCGGGTTGAATCCGCCCAGGTGCACCGAGCCGGGGCGGCACGGCGCTTGCATAAGCCCTGCCGCAGACTCCATTGCACGATTCCGTGCACCAACATCGCCATGAGCTTCGACCTGGACATCGGCTACGCGAGCGAAAGCCCTGGGCGCGCAGTCAATGAAGACTTCGTCGCGACGCGCCGACCCGCGCCGCAGGAACAAGACATGGGGTTCATCTGCGCCGTCGCCGACGGCGTATCGGCCGGCGGCGACGCTCGCATGGCTGCACAAACCAGTGCGAAGACGCTGGTCGAAGACTATTTCGGTGTGCCGCCGAACTGGGACACGAGCCTGGCGCTCGATCGCATCATCGTTGCCCAAAACCGCTGGCTCGCGGCCCATAACCGACGCCAGCGCAGCGCGGCCCGAGGTTCGGCAATGACGTCGCTCACGGCCCTCGTGTTGCGCGGCCATGGTTGGGTACTCGCGCATGTGGGCGCCACCCGAGCCTACCTGTTGCGCGAGGGTGAATGCCGGCAGTTGACCCAGGACCACTGTCTGGAACAGGCCCACTCTCCCAGCCAGCGGACCCAACCAACGCGCGCGCTGGGCCAAGACGATGCAATCCACGTCGACCACCAACAAGGCGAGCTACTGCGTGGCGATGCTTTCGTTCTCCTCTCCTGCGGCGTGTACGGCAGACTGGCCGAGTCTCGCATCGCATGGCTCGCGGCCCAAGGCAGCGCTGGTTTGGCGAGCAACGGGCTGGTTGCCGCGGCCCTTGCCGCGGGCAGCACCGACGACGCCAGCGCCCTCGTGGTGCGTGTGCACAGCCTGGCCCCGTCGAGGCTTGACGATGCGCTTCGCAACAGCCCTCAGTTCGCCCCACCCAGCCGCGTGGATGTGGGCGGCATACCCGGCGGGCGCGTCGTCACGGCGCGCATTGCCGAACCCGGCGCGCATCAAGTCCACCCGTCGCGTGACCCGGCGACTGGCAATTCCTAAAACGTAATGCCCCTCACGAGCATATATCCAGCAAGTGTGAGCAGCAGGCAGGCGAAGGCGCGCTTGAGCTGCCGCACATTCATGCGGTGCGCCACCCGTGCACCCCAGGGCGCGGCCAGCATGCTCCCGGCGGCGAGCGTGAACAACGCGGGCAGGTAGAGATAACCGATGGCACCGCTGGGCATGTCTTGCAGCGACCAGCCGGCGATGATGTAGCCAAGGGTTCCGGCCACCGCGATCGGAAATCCGAGTGCCGCCGACGTTGCCACCGCATTGATGATCGACACGTTGCACGCGATCATGAACGGCACCGTGATGAAGGCGCCGCCGGCACCGACCAGGGTCGAGATGACACCGATTGCGGCACCGGCCGCGAACAGCGCGCTGCCCTGCGGCATGGTTCGCCCCGGCTTGGGCCTGCGCTCGAAGAACATCTGCATCGCCGAGAACGTGAGAAACACGGCGAACAAAGACGCGAGAACGGCCGAGGGCAGGGCTTTGGCGATCTGCGCCCCCAGCAGCGATCCGAACACGATGCCGGGAGCGAGCAGCTTCACGACATCCCAACGCACGGCGCCGCGCCGGTGGTGGGCGCGCAGCGACGACATCGACGTGAAGCAGATCGTCGCCAGCGAGGTTGCGACCGCCATTTTCACGATGTGCTGGGGCGGCATGTTCTTGAACGACAGCACGAGTGTCACGAAAGGAACGAGCAGCGCGCCGCCGCCAATGCCCAGCAGGCCGGCGAGAAAACCCGCCACACCCCCCAGCAGCAGCAGCTCGATGACGAGCTGCCATTCGTTGGGCGAGCTCAGACCCTGCCCAGCAGCTTGTTCACGGCCAACCACTCTGGTGCGGTGACGGGCGTGATCGAGAGCCGGTTGCCGCGGCGCAAGACCAGCATCGTGGCCAGCGTCGGCTCTTCGCGCATTCGGTGCAGGCCGAGCAAGGGCGTCTTGCGCACCAGCTTCACGTCGACATGCACCCAGCGTGGTGCGGCGCGCGTGGCACTGCTGTCGAAGTAGTCGCTCGTCTTGTCGAACTGTGTCTCGTCCGGGTAGGCGCTGCTGGCGACGACAGCCAGGCCGGCGATGCCTGGTTCAGGGCACGACGAGTGATAGAACAGCACGCCATCGCCGACTTGCATTTGATCGCGCATGTAGTTGCGCGACTGGTAGTTGCGCACGCCGATCCACGGCACCGTCTGCCGCGCGGCTTTGGCGAGATCGTCGATCGAGCACTCGCCGGGCTCGCTTTTCATCAACCAGTAATTCATCGGGGGCAACCTGCAACGAGCCGCGGGCGAAGAGCCTGGGCGAGAAAGTGTCCGCCGCGAACCGTAGGCCGCATTCCTGAACCCAGGCAGTTCAGGTGGGCGAGGTCAGCCGGGCTTCGGGTTCATCTGACGCGAGACGATCACACCAACCCGGCGATGTTCCAAGCCCCAGCTCATACGAGCATCGGTTCAAGGAAATTAAAGACCTACGCGAATGCGACGGACGAATTTATTCTACGCCGCGCATTGCCCGTCCACTCGCTGAGGATTCACGCCGTCACAACAGTCGACCATCTTCGCTGAGTGCCTGGTCGAGTTTGCGGATTAGTGCATCGATGTGCGATTGGTCGTCGCCGGAAGTGCGCGCTTTCGCTGCCGGCGCGCTACCCTGGGCCGACGCCTCGTACGCGAGGTTCAGCGCGGCGAGCACGGCGATGCGTTCGCGGGACTTGACCTTGCCCTTGGCGCGGATCGTCGACATTTCGCGGTCGACCTGAGCCACGGCGTCGCGCAAGCCCGACTCGCCGCCTTCAGGGCAGGCGAGCACATAACTCTGGCCCATGATCGTGACGTCGACTTGCTTCACGCGGCGCGCTCGGTCGGATCGCTGTCGCCCGGTCGCGCGGGTGCACCGCCGACGCTCACTTCTCTCGGCAAGCGCTCGAGCAGGGCATCGATCCGGCCGCGCGCCGCGCTCAAGCGCGAACGCAGGCTGTCGCGTTCGCGGCCGATCGCCTCGAGTTGCTCACACAACAAGACGTTGGTCCTCTTCAACTCGTCGTGACGCAGCAGCAGGCGCTCGACGCGATCGGTGAGGTCTTCAAGCTTGGGCATGGCTGCTGTGATTGTAGGGTCCGGCGCCGTCGCGCGAGCCCAAACTGACGCGTACCGTGCTCTACGGCGACGCCAATCTGGATGTCGACAAAATCAAGAACCCGCTGGCCAGCGCCGACCGGACAGATCCAGCTGCGCTTCCTTGATCCGGTTCTCGGTCTCGCCGCGCGGAGTACTCGTGCTCGATATCGTGCACAGGCCTAACGACTAGCCTGTCATCGGCTGCCCCCGCGCTTGAAGCAGCGCCAGAACACCAAAGCCGGAGCGTTGTCCGGTGGCGAACTGTGGTGCTGACGCTGTCCCTCACGCTCATGGGCCGCCCCGAGCTTCTCATGGTGGACCAGCCTACCGACGGCCTGCCGCAGAAGATCGTGGCCCTCGTGGCTGACTTCATGCCTGATTTCGACCATCGTGGTATGGGGGTGCTGCTGGTGGAACAGAAACTAACCTTCGCCCTGGACGTGGCCGACCGCGGCCTGCTCATGGGCCACAGCCAAGTCGTCTTCCAAGCGACGCCGGCCGATCTGCGCGCCGATTCCGAGATCCGCAAGGTTTGGTTGGCGGTCTGAGGGTGTTGGCGCAGTTGAGAATCCACTCGCCATGCCGGCCGCTTCGTGGCACTATTCGGTTGCGCGCCGCCAGCGATGCGACGCGCCCAAGAAGGTCAGCTCATCGGGGGTGCCACATGTCGCAGCAGCTCGCCGCGCCACTCGAGGCGTGGGAAGGGACGCAGGTTAGCGGCCGGCGATTGCCGGTGTCGGGCTTTGCGCGCGCAGACCTGGTGCGGGCCCTGTTGCGTTTTCGTCGGCCCGATTCGGCCATCGGCGTGCGCTTGCTGGTGATCGATGTGCTCATCGTTGCCGGCGCCTGGGCGCTGGTGCTCTGGGCCGACCACCTTGCGCTACGCTTGGCCGCCGGCGTGCTGGTGGGTTTCAAGTTGGCAGCCGTGTACACGCTGGCGCACGACGCGGTGCACGGCAATCTGGTGGGCTCAGCGCGGTGGAACCGTGTGCTGGGCACGTTCGGCTACTGGCTCACCTTCCACAACTACCGCATCCGTCACTACGACCATCTGCTGCTGGGCCACCACCCGCACCTGTGCGGCCCGCAGCACGATGCCTATCGGCCGATGAGCCCACAGCAGTACGCTGCGGCTTCGCCATTGCGGCGCGCCTGGGAGCGCTTCCAGCGCGCGCCCATCGTCATCTCGTTCTTCGCCTACGGCGTGGCCCAGCGCTGGTGGTGCGTGGAGTTCTTCCCGCCCGCCGCCATGCCGCCGCAGCACAAGGCCGAGGCGCGCTGGCTGCAGGCAGCGGTGATCGGCTGGATCGCTGCGCTGGTGGCGCTGGCGTGGGCCAGCGCCCGATGGCGCGGCGGCGGCTTTGGGATGGAACTGGCCGTGGTCTTCGGCTTGCCGGTCTTCGTCTTCCAGACCACGCAGGCGATGGTGTTGTACGTGCAGCACACGCACCCCGACATCCCCTGGTTCGGCCCGGGTGACGATTTGATCGACCGCTTCGGCCCGGAGTCGCTCACCGTGCACATCGAGGCGCCGCGTTTCATCGGCGCGGCCTCGCACGACATCATGGAACACCCGGCGCACCACGTGATCCCGGCCATTCCCTGCTACCGCCTGCACGAAGCGCAGACCGAGCTCAACCGCATCCTGGGCACGAAGGCGCTGCGCACGCACGTGTTCGCGCTGCGCCGCCTCGGGTTCATCATGCGCAACTGCAAGCTTTACGACTATGAGCGCCATTGCTGGACCGACTTCGAAGGAAGGGTCACCTCGTACACCCAGGCCGCGGCTTTGCTGAACGAGGACGCGGGCCACGATGGGGCCGCCGCACCGCGCGAGCTGGCGGCCGCTTAGGCAGGAGCGCTGCGCGCGGGATCGCCGCGCCTTCAGAGCGCCGCGCTGCCGGTCAGCTGCCGCGTGAGCAGGGCCTGAAGCGACGTCAGCTGCCTTCGCCAGCCTCAGCATGGCGCCGCGCACCCACCACACCGGGATACGCTGCGTCGTTGAACAGTTGCACCAGCGCATTGGCGCCCAGGCAGGTGGACAGCGTGGTGCGCCGATGGTCGAGCAATCTCGCGTGCAGGCCCAGGTCCTCGAGGATGCGGCGCGTACGGTGCGTGAACGCAACGTCGAGCCCGTCCTCGCCCGGATCTGCAACCAACGCTTCGCCGTGCTGTTCCAGCACCGGGCGAGCATAGATTCTGTCAACGTCAGTTCTTTGTCCTGCGCCAAGACGATCAGTGCACGACGCCCGAGTAGACATTGGGGAGGTGGTGCTCGCGCAGGGACAGAGAGGTGCACATGAAGTTTCGGCCGAAGTTGGTAACGCGCCAGCGACGCGTGCGCGGGATCTTCGCCGTCAGGCTCTGGGGAAATATGCGGCGGAAGCGGCGCCTTACCTTTGCACTTGCCGTCTTCGGATCGAGTGCGCACGAGCGCAGCAGGCGTCTCGATGTCAACCGCGCGCCGATGTCCCGGTTGGTGAAACCATGCAGGCAATGCTCTTCTGCCATGATGCTCTTGACCAGTGCGCCGCTACGGCGGCGCCAATCTGGATGCCGGCAACGTCAAGAACCCGCTGGCCAGCGCGGTGCCGAGCAGTATCGTCGCGCAGCCGAACAGCATCGCGCCCGTGACCATCTCATCGAGGAACAACACGCCCCAGGTGATGCCGAACACAGGAATCAGAAATGTCACCGTGATCGCCCTCGACGCGCCGAGGTGGGCGATGAGGCGAAAGAACAGGATGTAGGCCACGCCCGTGCACACGACCGCCAGCGCCGCGAGCGCGCTCCACGCACGCAGAGAAGGTGGCTCGGCCGGCCACCAGACGAGCGCCGGGACAAGCAGGAAGAGTGCCGCAAAGCCCTGGCTGCCGCTGGCCACCGCGAGCGGCGCCACACCGTGAAGGCGCCGCTTCGTGTAGTTCGCCGAGAAGCCGTAAAGCAGCGTCGCGAACAGGCACGCGACGATGGCCCAGCCGCTGCCCCCGGGCTTGAATCCGGCTTCAACGTTCACGTTGCTCCATGCCAGACCGAGCACGCCCAGCAGGCCGATCCCCAAACCGAGAATCCGCGAACGGTTCAACTGCTCGTTCAGCCAGGCCCAGGCGACCGCGGCACCGAAGAGTGGCGCCGCGGCGTTGAAGATCGACGCCAGGCCGCCGGTGATCGACAGCGTGGCGAAGGCGAAGCAGACGAAGGGCAGGGCGGAATTCGTGAGGCCGACCCACGCAATCGGCCGCCAGTTCGCGCGCAGCGCGCCGAACTGGCCGCGCAGCACAAGCAGCGGCAACAAGAACAGGGCAGCACCCAACACGCGCAATCCGGCCAGCGCGAACGGCCCGAACTCGGAAGCGCCCATGCGCATGAACAGGAACGACCCGCCCCACAGCGCAGCGAGGGACAGCAACTCGACAGCGTTTCCAGCGTTCACGCGGCGGCCTCAAGCGGCAACGCACTTTGCGCCGGGCGCCGGCGGCGCAGCTCGAGCTCGAGCAGCGCCACTTTTCGCCCCAAGCCACCGGCATAACCCGTGAGCGCACCGCCAACGCCGAGCACGCGGTGGCACGGCACGATGATCGACAGCGGATTGCGCCCGACGGCCGCGCCGACCGCGCGCGCCGCGGCGGGCGCGCAGATCATCGCCGCGACCTCGCCATAAGTGCGCGTGGCGCCGCGCTCGATGCGCAGCAGTGCCTGCCACACCCGGCGCTGAAACACCGTGCCGTGCAGATCGAGCGGGACATCGAAGCGCACGGGCTCGCCGTCGAAATAGCGCGACAGTTGTTGCGCGGTGCGCCGCAGCAGCGGATCAGCCGGCGCATGGCGGGCAGTCCACGCCGCCGGATGGTGTTGCTGGTCGTCGAACCACACGCCGGCCAGGCCTGCCACGGTACGCGCGAGCAGCAGCGGCCCGAGCGGTGAATCGACTCGGCACTGCGCCGTGCAGGCCTGCTGGATCGAAACAAGGGTTGAACTCATGGGGCAGTCTCCAAGCTGTTCCAAAGACGCAATACTGCGTAGGAGCGCCAAGGCCGCCACGCCTGGGCGTGCGCCTCGGCGGCAGCCGGCGTCGTGACGCCGAAGAGCTGCTGCATCGCTTTCAGCGCCGCAACGTCGCGCGGCGGAAACGCATCTGGCCAGCTCAAGGCGCGCATCGCGATGTAGTGGGCAGTCCAGGGCCCGATGCCCGGCAGCGCGCACAAGGCTTCGAGCAGTGGCTCGACCACGGCCTGCGGCGCTGCACCTGCGCGCAACAGCGCATCGATCTCGGGCCAGCCCTGCGCGAGCGCGACGATGGCACCAGCGCGGCTGCGAATGATGCCAAGTGCGGCGATGTCTTCAATCGGCGCCGCGGCCAGGATTTCGGGTGCGGGAAAGGCGCGGTCGACGTCGGGCCACGGCGTGACCTGCGCACTGCCGAAGCGCGCCACGAGGCGCCGAGCCAAGGTGCGCGCCGCGGCGACCGTGACTTGCTGGCCGAGCACGGCGCGCACGGCGAGTTCGAACCCGTCCAGGCTGCCGGGCAGGCGCAGCCCGGGCGCACCGGGCAGATCGACCAGAGCCGCGTCGATGCTGTGCGGCGCGGCGTCGAGGTCGAGCCAACGCCGCGCCGCGCTTGCGACGCGCGCGCTTGCCATCGCCCATTGCGGGCAATAGCGCAAACGCAGCTTCGACGCCTTGGGCTCGAACACCGCTTCGATCCAACCGGCGGCATCGGCGACGACGCCGGCACGCAGCGTGCGGCGCAAGGCCCATGCTTCGACGCTTTCGATTCCGGGAATCGCGCGTTGCGCAAAGAAGCGCAGCAACGATGGCGCGTCATACGGCTCGCGCCAACCGAGCGTCAAGGTCACCCCCGGCGAAAGCACCTGCGCGTCGGGAGCGGCGCTGCGCCGCAACCGCCCCGGGCTCATCCGGTAGCTGTCGGCAAACGCGGCGTTGAAGCGGCGCAGGCTCTTGAAGCCACTCGCGAGCGCGACCTGCGTCACCGGCAGTTGCGTGTCGGTGAGCAGTTGTTTCGCGAGCAGCAGCCGGCGTGTCTGCAGATACTGCAGCGGCGTCACGCCGTGTTCGGCAAGAAAAATTCTTCGCAGATGGCGCTCGCTCACGCCGAGCAGCGCCGCGAGGTCGCCAATATTCGGTGCATCACCGGACGCGGCGCGCTGGTCCAGGTGCTGCGCCGCCTGGCGCGCGAGCGTTCGCGAAGCGTCCATCACGCTCCACGGCAGCGCTGCGCCGGGTGCGATTTCAGGGCGGCATTTCATGCACGGCCGAAACGCCGCCGCCTCGGCCTGTGCCGGCGTGTCGAAGAAGCGGCAGTTCTCGCGCTTGGGCGTGCGCACGCGGCAGATCGGCCGGCAGTAGACGCGCGTCGTGGTGACACCGACGAACCAGCGCCCGTCGAAGCGCGCGTCGCGGGCGGTGAGGGCTTGATAGGCGCTGTCGGCGTCGATGGGCATGGCGCCGATTATGGGCGGCGGCGGGGAACAGACTCGCCGTTTTCGGACATGTCGCGCCGTGCGGCGCGGGTGGTTCGCGCGTGAGCCGTGTCAGGGCGGCGCAAGGCGAGAACCTCGCCAGATCGTCTTGCGCTCGACCCAGGCGGACGTGGCCTGGCTCATCTGCAGGAAATGCGCTGTCTGCAGGTGGGCCTGGATTGCCGCTTCATCTTCGTACAACTCGTAGAGGAAGAACAACCGCGGGTCGGCGGCGTCGCGGCAGACGTCGAACTGGTGGCAGCCTGGTTCCGTGGCGCGCGACGCGCGGGCGTTTTCGACGATGGCTGCCGCGAAGGCAATGATGAATTGCGGCTTGATCCGGAACTCGACCGTCAGCACTTCCATCGTCAACTCCCGGCCACGTGTGGGCAACGCATGGCCATCAGCGGAATGACGCGATGAATCGCGGCAGCCACAGCGAAAGGCTCGGGATATAGGTCACGAGCAGCACCACCGCAAGAGTCGCAGCCAGCAGCGGCCACAAGTGCTTGGTGATCTCGCCGATGCCCACCTTGGCCAGCTTCGCGGCAACGAACAGGGTGCCGCCGACCGGGGGCGTGTAGAGCGCAATCGCCAGGTTCGCGGTCATGACGACACCGATGTGCACCATATCCATGCCGAAGTGTTTGGCCAATGGCAGGAACAGCGGGGCCGATAGCAGCATCGCAGGCAACGGCTCGATGAAGACGCCGAGCAGCAACAGTGCGATGTTGAACAGCAGCAGAAACATCCACGGTTCGGTGGCGACGATCTGGACCCAGGTGGCAAGCTGTAGTGCCACCTGCTCGACCGTGATCAGCCACGCCATCGCTCCAGTCGCGCCGATCACGAGCATGACGGTGGCGCTGGTGGTGAAGGCGTTGAGCAGCATTCGCGGCATGTCACGCCAGCTCAGGTCGCGGTAGTAGAAGAGTGACACCACGAGGCCGTAGACCACCGCCACCGCGGCCGATTCGCTGGGTGTGAACACGCCGGTCCAGATGCCGCCGATGATGATCACCGGCATCAGCAGCGCTGGCCCGGCGTCGCGCGTCGCGGCCCAGATCTGCGCCGGGGACGAGCGTTCCTCGCCGTTGTCGCATCCGCTGCGTTTGCCATGCCAGACGCAGACCACGATCAGCGCCAGTGCCGAGGCCAGCGCCGGCACCAGGCCGGCCATCGACAGCGTGCGCATCGACACGCCGGAGATGAAGGCATAGACCAGGAACGGAATCGACAGCGGCATCAACAGTGCGATGGTGCCGGCCACCGCCAGCAATGCCGCGGCGAAGCCGCGCGAATAGCCGCGCGCCACCATCGACGGAATGACGAGTGAGCCGATGGCAGCGGTGTCGGCGATGGCTGAACCCGAGACGCCACCGAACAACGTGCAGCTCATGACCGTGACCACGCCCAGGCCGCCCGGCAGCCAGCCGAACAGCACGCGCGCAAAGGCGACGATGCGTTTGCCGACTCCGCCCTGCGCCAGCAGTTCGCCGGCAAAGATGAACAGCGGTACGGCGATCAGGATGAAGGGCTCGACGCCGCCGATGAAGGACAGGTAGATGGTTTCGAGTGGGTGCGACAGGCCGGCGGCAACGATCACGCCGACGGTGGTGCCGAGCAGCGCATAGAGCAGCGGCACGCCGGCCAGCGCGAGGCCGAAGAACACTGCAAACAGGATACCCGCGAGCATCGTTCAGGCGCCCCAGCGCTGCGCGCGCGTCTCGCCACGAACGATGCGAAGCAGGTCCCAGCCGACCCAGACCGCCATCGCGAAGCAACCCACGGGCATGCCCAGGTACTGCACCGACATCGGAATCTGCAGCACCGTGAGCTCATTGCTCCAGCCGGTCACGACCAGGCTCGCACCGAACCAGACCAGCGAGCCGAGCACGGCCAGCGCGACGACGTTGACCGCTGCGTCGGCCACGTCGCGCGCTCGGCCGTCGAGCTTGTCGATGACTTCGGTGATCGTCATCTGGGCACCGCGGCGCGCCGCGCAGGCGCCACCGAGAAAGGTGACCCAGACCATCAGCAGTTCGGCCAGTTCCGTGACCCAGGCCAGGTCTTTCTGAATCACGTGCAAGAGCACGTTGAAGAAGATGAGACCGATCATCGTGGCGCCGATGACGATGACGGCCCAGTCGATGACATCGCCGAACAAGGCGAGTCCGCGCGGCGCGGGCGGCGCGAGCGGCAGAAACGAGCCGTCCTGGCCGCTCCCGCCCTCGATGGAATGCTGCGTCTCGCTCACTCGCACCTCCCGCCGTCACTTGGCCGGCATGGCCTTGCGCACGACGTCGGCGTCGGCCAGGATCGCATCGACGTCGGCGCCGTACTTCTCCTTCGCCTTGGCGTAAGCCGGCTGCACGGCGTCACGGAACGGCGCCAGATTCGGCCGGCCGATCTTCGCGCCCTTGCCTTGCATGTCGGCCAGCTGTGCATCCTCCGCCGCGCGCACTTCCTTGCGGCTCCAGTCGGCTGCCTCGGTCGCCGCTTTGGTGATCGCGTCGCGGTCGGCGGGCGAGAGCTTCTGCCAAGTCTTTTCCGAGATCGTCAGCGGAATCGGGCTGTAGACATGTTTGGTGAGAGTGACATGCGGCGCGACCTCGTAGAACTTGTTGGCGTAGATGGTGTCGATCGGGTTTTCCTGGCCCTGCACGGCGCCCTGTTGAATCGCGAGATAGACCTCGGGCAAGGGCATGATCTGCAGCGTGAAGCCCATCGCCTCGAGCGTCCAGCGCATCATTTCGTTCGGAAACGTGCGCAGCTTCTTGCCCTTCGCGTCGGCCGGTGTGTTGAGCACGTCCTTGGTGGTCATGCTGCGAAAGCCGGCCTCGAAGTTCGACAGGAAACGGAAGCCCTTGTCCGGCCCCTTCGCAAACTGCGCTTGCAGCCACTTCGATTCGTCATACAACTTCCAGCCCTGGTCGTAACTCTCGACCAGGTAGGGCAGCGCCGTCAGGTTCAGCGTCGGGATGTGTGTGGCGTAGGTGCCGGTGCCGCTGACCGTGACATCGATCCCGCCGAGCTGCAGTTGCTCGACCGCCTTCGGGTCGTTCGCGAGCTGGCCGGCCGGGAACACCTGCACCTTGTAGCGGCCGCTGGTGTACTGATCGACCTTTTGCCCGAACAGCTCCGCCGCCTTTTGGCGCAGGCCGCCCGGCTGGTCGGTGTGGCTGAACTTGAGAATGGTCTGGGCCAGTGCCGGTGTGGCCAGGCCGACTGCCGCGGCGAGCATGGCGGCGAGGGTGATGCGGCGCATCGTGTGTTTGGATTGCACGGGGTCTCCTTCAGAGGTTGGGGTGGGGTGGTGACTCAGCCGGCGTCTGGTGCTCTCGGCTGCAAGGGATCGAATCTGGCCAAGACAATGCGCCGGTGCACGGCGGCAGAGTGATAGACAGCGGCCTGCACGCGCAGGTTGGTCAGGTATTCGCGAGCCGTGTTTTCGAGTGGCGTGCCAGAGCGAAAATGGGCCACGACATGGCGTTGCAGCCACTCGCAGGCGCCGCCGCCGAAGGTGTCGTCCGGGCCGCGGTCGTAGGCGTGTTCGGCCTCGGCGCCATGATGCGGCTTCCACCACAGGCGCGCTTCGCCGTCCAGGCGCAGTACACCGGCTGAGCCTTCGATCCAGGCTTCGCCCATCGTGCGCCTCGGGTTGGTCGCGACATGGTCGTTGAGGCGATTCGCGTCGAACAGGCCGGTGGCACCGCCGTCGAATCCGAAGACGACGATGCCGGCGTCTTCACCCGCGATCACCGGGTTGATGCGCCGCAATGAGGCGTAGACCGACCGCACCTCGCCGGCCAGGTAGCGGAAGGTGTCGATCCAGTGGATCGCCGTCTCCTTGATCAGGAAGAGCGGCATCTGCTGGAAGTAGGGCTGGCGGTCGAGATAGGCGCGCGGGCCTTGGCCGTCGCCCGGGCGCAGGCGGAACGCCACGCTGTGCAAAGTGCCGAGTCTGCCGGCGTCGAGCAGGCGTTTTGCTTCCCGGTACCAGGGTTGCCAGCGGATGTTTTCGTGGATCACCAGCGCCACGTCGGCCTTTTCAGCCAGTTCCGTGATCGCCACCGCATCGGCATAGTCGACACCGAACGGCTTTTGGCAGATGGTCGGGATGCCGGCTGCAACGCACTGCGCAACGAAGGCGTGGTGCGTATCGGGCGGCGTGATGATGTCCACCAGATCTGGCCGCGTGACTGCCAGCGCGGCATCCAGCGAGCCGAACACGGCGCCGATGCCGAAGCGGTCAGCCAGCGCCTTCGCCTTCGCAGAATCGCGGTTGACGATACCCACGCACTCAACTTCGGCGATGCGTTGCCAGCCCAGGTACTGGAACTGGCTGAAGTAGCCGGCACCGACGCCGAGCACGCGCAGAGGGTTCACGCCTGCGGCCTCAGAGGTTGGAAGCGACCGCGGCGGCGATCGCGGCAGTGCCGTCACGCCCGCCGAACTCGTAGGGCAGGATGCGGCCTGAGGCGAACACGGCGTCCACCGCCTGCTCGATGCGCCGCGCGCCGGCGGCGAGTGCTGGGTTGGCATGCCGCTCGGCGAGCCAATCGAGCATCAACGCGGCCGACAGGATGGTGGCGGTGGGGTTGGCCTTGCCCTGGCCCGCGATGTCGGGCGCGGAGCCGTGGCAGGGCTGGAACAGGCCATGGTGGTCGCCGACATCGGCTGACGGCGCCATGCCCATGCCCCCGATCAGCGCCGCGGTCTGGTCCGACAGAATGTCGCCGAACATGTTTTCGGTGACCAAGACGTCGAACTCCCAGGGCCTGCGAATCAGATCAAGCGCGGTGGCGTCGATGTAGTTGTGGCGCGCCTCGATCTCGGGGAAGGCGCGGGCGCGTTCGTCGAAGATCTTGCGGAAGAAGGCCATCGACACGAACACGTTGGCCTTGTCGACGCAGGTCACACGCCCCGGCAGGCCACGCAGCTTGCGGCGCTGCGCGAGCCTGAACGCGAAGTCGTGCACGCGCTCGCTGCCACGCCGGCTGATGACCATCGTGTCGCGGGCCTCGCGGTCGTCGTCGATAACGCCCTTGCCGCGCGAGGCGAACAGGCCCTCGGTGGACTCGCGCACCACGACCAGGTCAATGTCCTTGGCGCGAGGGTCTGCCAGCGGCAGACGCACACCGGGGATCGCACGCGCCGGCCGCACACCGGCGTACAACTCGAGTTCGACCCGCAAGTCGAGCTGCGGCGCGATCTCGGTGCCGTCGGGATAGCGGATCTCGGGCCAGCCCATCGCGCCGAACAGGATCGAATCGGCCTTGCGTGCGGCCTCGAGCGTGGCCGCCGGCAAAGCGTCTCCGCTTTTGCGAAAGTGCTGTGCGCCGGCGGGATGGTCGTGAAAGCGAAAGCCGAACGGCGCACCCTGCGCCACACGCTCGATCAGGGGCACCGTGGCGGCAATGACTTCAACGCCGATGCCGTCGCCGGGCAGCACGCAAATGTCGAAGCTTGTCTTGATTGACACGTGGGGTTCCGATTCAAAGGTGTTGCAGGCGGTAGTGTTCGAAGATCGCGATCAACTCAGCGCTCGCCCGCGCACGGTGCGCACGCGTGACCCGGGCGGCGCCCTCGGCATCACCTGCACGCAGGCGCTCCACCATCTGCATGTGCTCCCTGGTCGAGCTCACCGGCTTGGGCCGCAGGCGCAAGGTGAACAAACGCGCACGATGCGCCCGGTCCCAGTAGTTCAGGACCGTGGCCTGCAACTGGCGGTTGCCGGCGAGGTCCAGCAAGTGGGAGTGAAAGCGCTCATCGGCTGCGGCCCAGGCGTCGAGGTCATCGGCCTTGAGCGCCTTGTCCATAGCTCTGTTCGCATCGAGCAAGGGCTTCAATTCGGCATCGCTCGGCTTGCGCCGCGCCAGCAACTCGGCCGCCATGCATTCGAGTGCGGTGAGGATTTGGTAGATCTCGCGCATGTCGGCCGGCGACACCGGCAGCACCCGCATGCCGTGGCGCGGAATCACCTGCACCAGGCCTTCGTTGTGGAGTCGACTCAGGGCCTCGTGCACCGGCGTGCGGCTCATGCCGAGCGCGAGCGCCACCTCCTGCTCGAGCGCGCGGTGGCCGGGCGGCCAGACGTTGTCGAGGATGCGCCGGCGGATCTGTTCGTAGGCGGCATCGACCATCGAAGCGGACGCGTTCACCGGCTGCGTCTTCATGCCACGTTCCAGTGCGCCGGTACCGCGCCGGCGACCGGCAGCGCCAGCGTCGCGAGGCTGTCGCCGAGCAGGCAGCCGAGCACGGCCGTGCGGCGCTGCGGCCCCGCGAAAGCGATGCTCGAGATGTTGCGCAGTACCTGGCTGCGAACGCCGTCCAGATGCGGGCGGCCCATCTGCGCCGCTTCGTAGGCCGCCTCGACCCACGCCAGGTGCTCGGCGTCAGCGTCTTCGAGCCAAAGTGTCTGGCTGCCGTCAGGTGCGACACGGATCAGCCGGTTGCTGACGATGCTCACGACCCAGGCGTGGCCGGCTTCGTCGAACGCCAGGCCATCGGGAAAGGTGCCGGGGCCGAATTCCGTGACCGTCTCGCGTGCCCCGAGCGACCCATTCGAGCGCAGCGAAAAACGCGACAGGCGGCGCGCGAAGGTTTCGTTGACATAGAGCCATGCGCCGCCAGGATGCAGGGCCACTTCGTTCGTGTAGCCCAGGCCGTCGGCGACCACCGCAGCCCGGCCGTCTGGCTGCACGCAGGCGATGAAGCCGTCGTTGCAACTGCGCCGGTAGCCCAGCGCGCGCGGCACGAGGCGTGTGCTGACCGTGACCCAGGTGCGCCCAGCCGCGTCGCGGAGCACGAAGTTGGTCGGTGGCAGCGCCTCGCCCGCCACCTCCAGCAACCAGGGTTCGACCCGACCGTCGCGCATCAGCCGATACACGCCGCCTTGCTCAGCACCCAGGTGTGCAATCAGGAAGCTGCCGTCGGCGAGCAGCGCGATTCCGTTTGGCCGAAGCCCAGCGCCACCCGGCAGCCGGCCGGAGTAGAGCCGCTGCGTTCCGTCTGGCAGGCGATGCGCCACGCCGCCGCGCCAATCGGCGCTGTAGAGGTCGCCATGGGCCGTCGCCAGCACACATTCCGGGCGCACAAGACCGGTGCCGACATGGCCGAGAGATTGCAGTGAAGAACGCGGCGCGGCAGCGCCACTGTACGTCAAGGAATTCATTAACGTATACATTAATGAATTCATCGACACATGCACATCGGGGTGAACCCTTGCTGCGCCTGAATCTGCGCGGGGCAGCCAGCTTCAGCCTCGGGCAGCGCACCCACCGCGCCTGCCGCGGCCTGTTGCGAATCAGGCCGGGGGATCGAACGAACCGTGGCGGCCGGCGCCGCTCATGAATCGCGCCGCACCGGCAACGCCTTCGCCGCTGCGCAGGCTCAACCGGCCAAGCTCGAATTCCTGGGCGAGCGCGTCGGCCAACGACAAGCCGAACTGAGCGATCACGCTGGCCCGGTCGTTGCGCATGCATTGAGGTGGGTGCCGAGCGATCTGTTCGGCGAGCTCGTGCGCGGCGGCGAGCGCTGCGCCGCGCGCGACAACGCGGTTCACGAGACCGAATTCAAGCGCCTCGGGTGCCGCGACAGGCCTGCCCGTGAGTATCATGTCCAGCGCCCGGCTCTGCCCGATCAGGCGCGGCAAGCGCACCGTGCCGCCATCGATCAGCGGCACGCCGAAGCGCCGGCAGAAAACGCCAAGAATCGCGCTCGCGCTCGCGACGCGCAAGTCGCACCACAGCGCAAGCTCGAGCCCACCGGCCACGGCATGGCCTTCGATCGCTGCAATCACGGGCTTGCGCAAGCGCAGACGCGTCGGCCCCATCGGGCCGTCGGCCTGCATGTCGTCGTTCAGCGCCAATCCCGCGCTGTTGCCGGGGGTGCCGGTGTCGCCGGCCGCGACCGTGCGCAGGTCAGCGCCGGCACAGAAGTCTTTGCCCGCGCCCGTGAGCACGGCCACCTGTGCTGTGTGATTCGCGTCGAATTCGCGGAACACCTCGCTCAGCGCGCGTGCCGTCGGGCCGTCGACGGCATTGCGAACCATCGCGCGGTTCAGGGTGACGGTCCAGATCGGGCCGCTGTTGTCGACGATGAGATCAGGCATGGAGTGCTGCTGCCGGCATCGTGTGCATCAGTCGAGTTTGATTCCGACCTTGTCGATGATCGCGCCCCACTTGCGTGCCTCGAGATCGATGAAGGCCTTGAATTCCGCAGCCGAGCTGCCGCCGATGAGGAGTCCTTGTTTGGCAAAGGACTCGCGCACGGTGGGCTCGCTCAACACGGCATTGACGTCGGCGTTGATGCGTTCCAGCACCTCGAGCGTCGTCCCGGCCGGCGCGAACAAGCCGTTCCAGGCGAGCGCCTCGAATCCGGGGTAGCCGGACTCCGCAAGCGTTGGCAAGTCTTTCATGGCGTCGAGGCGCCGCGCGCTCGTGATCGCGAGCAACCTGATGCGCCCGCCTTGCACCAGCGGCAGCAGCGCCGGAGCGACGCTGAACAGGGCTTGCGTGTCGCCCGCCGCGAGCGACTGCCCGGCCGGCGGCGAACCGGCATAGGGTACGTGCACGGCCTCGAAGCCTGCCACGCTCTTGAGCAGTTCCATCGTCAGGTGCGACGAACTGCCGTTGCCCAGGGATCCATAGGAGACCTTGTTGCCTTGTTGGCGCGCCCAGGCGACGAATTCGCCAAAGGTCTGCGCCGGCACGGACGCATTCACCGCCAACACGTTCGGCTGTGACGTCGTGAGGATGATCGGCACAAGGTGTTTGGCCGGGTCGTAGGGCATCTTCTTGTAGAGATAGGGCGCGAAGGCGACTGGACCGTTGAACCCGATGCCCAGCGTATGGCCGTCGGGCGCTGCCTTGGCGACGACGTCCATGCCGAGCATGCCGCCTGCGCCCGCCTTGTTCTCCACGATCAGCGGCTGCTTCCAGCGCTCCTTCAGCTTCTCGCCCAAGGTGCGCACGATGATGTCCAGCGAACTGCCGGCCGGCGCCGGGACGATCACGCGTACGGGTTGTTGCGGCCAGCTCTGCGCGTTGGCGGCGTTCAGCGTCAGAAGCAGGAAAGAGGCGAGCAGGAGTTTCATGTCGATCCAGCGGTTGTCGCGGTGGCGCGGGTTACGCGATGAATTGTCGGTGTCTCGGGGGTTTCCACGTGGCGCGATCGCCCCAACTTCGCTACAAAGCAGGGCCTGCCGAGAACGGATTTCGCAGCATAGCCCGGGCGAGGTGGGTCGGGCATCGGGTCAAATGCCCACGGGGCACGGTGCTCGGCACCGATTCGCAGCACAGGGGAGCAGCGCAGTTGCAGGTTTTGCAGATCATCATCGGCGGAATGGCGCAGGGCTGCATCTATGGCCTGATCGCGCTCGGGTTCGTGCTGATTTACAAGGCGACGGAAACGGTCAGTTTCGCGCAGGGCGAGTTGATGATGCTCGGCGCCTTCGGTGGCCTGGCCGCGATGACGCTGTTCGGTTTTCCGTTCTGGCTTGCAGTCCTGTGTTCGATCGTCGTGATGGGCGCGTTCGGTGTCTTGCTCGAACGTGCCGTGATCAGCCCCATCCTGGGCCAGCCGGCGTTTTCGATCGTGATGCTGACGATCGGCATCGGCTACGTCGCACGCGGTCTGATCACGATGATTCCCAACATCGGCACCGAAACGCACACGCTGCCCGTTCCCTACAAAGACCAGGTCTGGAAGCTCGGGACCCTGGTGCTCAACGTCGAGCAGATGGTCGTGATCGTTGCCACTGCCGTGCTGTGTGCCGTGCTCTACGCCATGTTCAAGTACAGCAAGCTGGGCGTGGCAATGCAGGCTTCGTCGCAAAACCAGCTCGCCGCCTACTACATGGGAATTCCGGTGAAACGCCTGAATGGATTGGTGTGGGGGCTTGCCGCAATGGTTGCCGCCGTGGCTGGGTTGCTGCTCGCGCCCATCACCTTCGTGCACGCGAACATGGGCTTCATCGGCTTGAAGGCCTTCCCGGCGGCTGTGGTGGGCGGCTTCGGCAGCTTGCCCGGTGCAATTGTCGGCGGGCTCGTGATCGGCGTGGTCGAGGCGCTGTCGGGCTTTTTCCTGCCCGAAGGCTTCAAGGACATCGCGGCCTACGTTGTCGTGCTCGTGATGCTGATGGTCAGGCCGAATGGCCTGTTCGGTGAAAAGCTGCGCAAGAAGGTCTGAGGCACACCGATGCGATTCATCTTCAAGACCTCCTACGAACAGGACATTCGTCTGGCGAAACACGGTGGCCATGTCTTTTGGTACAGCGCGTTGCTGCTGTTGATGGTTGTCGCGCCGTGGCTCGTGTCGGAGTACTGGCTCGCACAGCTGACATTCGTGCTGATCTATTCCGTTGTCGGCCTGGGCCTGATGCTGCTTGCCGGCTTCACGGGCTTGTTTTCCTTGGGGCATGCGGCGTTCCTGGGCGTTGGCGCGTACACCCAGGCGGCCCTCACCGGCGCCGGTGTGCCGTTCCCACTCGCGCTGGTCGCGGCCGGGTTGCTTTCGGCAGCGGTGGGGATGGTCGTCGGCCTGCCGGCGCTGCGCGTGAAGGGCATCTACCTTGGCATTGCAACCCTCGCTTTCGGATTCATCGTTGAAGAAGTCTTCGCGCGTTGGGAATCGGTGACCGGTGGCAATGCCGGCATCCACCTGAAGGCGCCCGAGTTGCTCGGCTGGAAGCTCGAATCGGGCGAGTCGTTTTACGGCCTGTGCCTCGTCGTCACGGTGCTGGCCACGTTGGCCGTGCTGAACCTGCTGCGTTCGCCCACCGGGCGCGCGTTGGTCGCCATCCGCGACTCGGAAATCTCGGCGCAGAGCATGGGCATTCATCTGGCGCGCTACAAGACGACGTCGTTCGCGTTCTCGGCGGCACTGGCGGGCGTCGGTGGCGCGCTCTATGCCCACAATCTGCGCTTCATCTCGCCGGACCAATTCAACATCGTGCAATCGATCGATTTGCTGTTGATGGTGGTGATCGGCGGCCTGGGTTCGGTGCACGGTGCATTTCTCGGTGCGATCTTCCTGATCACGATGCCTCAGGTGATTGCCATGGGCAAAGACTACCTGCCCGCGGTGATCGGCCAGGCGCCGGGCTTGCAAGGCCTGGTCTACGGCGCGGTGCTGATCGGCTTCGTGCTGTTCGAGCCGATGGGCCTGTACGGGCGCTGGCTCAAGGTGCGCACCTGGTTCCAGGTGTTTCCGTTCTACCGCAAGGGCATGTTCAAGCGCCAGAAGAGTTTTCAGAAATCGGAGCGGTTGCGATGAGCCCTGCACCCGGTCGCCCGAAGCAGGGCCACAACCGCATCGCGCGCGGGCGCGCAGCGCCCGGGGGCCCTCGATGAGCGGCGAAATCCTGCTTTCGGCGCGAAACCTGAGCGTGAATTTTGGCGGCGTGCTGGCCGTGAACGACGTCAGTTTCGACGTGCGCCGCGGCGAGGTGTTCACTCTCATCGGGCCCAACGGCGCGGGCAAGACCACGGTGTTCAACCTCATCAGCCGCATCTATGAACCGACGTCGGGCGAGATTCATTTCGAAGGCAAGGCACTTGCGGACATCGCGCCCCACGGTATCGCCCAGATCGGCATTGCGCGGACATTTCAGAATATCGAGTTGTTCGAACATGCCACAGTGCTGCAAAACCTGTTGATCGGCCGCCACACGCATCGCGCGACCGGGCTGCTGAGCGACTTGTTTTTCACGACCAAGACACGCCGCGCCGAGGTGCAGGCGCGGGAAAAGGTGGAGCAGGTGATCGATTTGCTCGATCTGCAACATCAACGCGATTCCCTGGTTGCCGGCCTGCCTTATGGGGTGCGCAAGGTCGTCGAACTGGCGCGCGCGCTGTGCACCGAGCCGAAGCTGTTGTTGCTGGATGAGCCGTCTTCGGGACTGAATGTCGAAGAGACCGGCGACATGGCATTCTGGATCGAAGACATACGCGATGAATTGGGCATCACGGTGCTGATGGTTGAGCACGACATGACGCTCGTATCGCGCGTATCCGACCGCGTGCTCGCGATGAACCAGGGCGAGGTGCTGGCTTTGGGAACACCGCAGGAAGTGCAGGCGAATGCGGCGGTGGTGGAGGCCTATCTGGGTGCCGGCGATGACCTGGCGTCGCTGCGCAGGCAGGCCGCATGAATACCCAGGCGTTTGCTTCTGGCCTTGCGCAGACCGCAGCCGCGCCCGCGCTGCGCCTGCAAAACGTGGAAAGCGCGTACGGCCCGATCCGGGCGATTCGCGGTGTCAGCCTGCAGGTCGGGCAGGGCCAGATTGCGACGGTGCTCGGCTCCAACGGCGCGGGCAAATCGACGATTCTGAAAACGATCTCAGGCATCATCGACCCGCGCAAAGGCAGTATCGAGTTCGAAGGCGAGGACATCACGGCGCGCGACCCGTCGCTCATCGTGCAGCGCGGTTTGAGCCACGTGCCCGAAGGGCGCGAAGTGTTCGCGTTGCTCTCGGTGCACGACAACCTGATGATGGGAGCCTACACACGGCGCGACCGCGATGGTGTGGCACGGGACCTCGAGTCGGTCTACGCCTACTTCCCGATCCTGCGAGAGCGCGCTGCGCAAGACGCCGGTCTGCTGTCGGGAGGGCAGCAGCAGATGCTGTCGATCTCGCGTGCCTTGATGGCCGCGCCGCATATGATCCTGCTCGACGAGCCGAGCCTGGGCCTTTCACCACTGCTCACGCGCGAAATCTTTGAAATCGTGGTGCGCATCAACCGCGAACGTGGGACGACGATCCTGCTGGTCGAGCAAAACGCGAACATGGCGCTGAATGTCGCTGATTTCGGCTATGTGCTGGAGAGCGGCCGCATCGTCATGGAAGACACCTGCGAGCGGCTGCGCGAAAAGGACGACATCAAGGAGTTCTATCTCGGAATGAAGGAAACCGGTGTTCGCGGCGAGCGGCGCTGGAAGAAGAAGAAGAACTGGCGCTGAAGAGGGCAGCAATGAGCAACCTATGGAACCTTGACCGCTTGAAGCCCAGCGACAGCGTCGTCGTGCCGGGCGAGACGCTGCCTGCCATGTTCTGGAACGGAGCTGCCCAGCGTGCCGGTCAGGTATTCATGCGGCAAAAAGAATACGGCGTGTGGCGCGAGTGGACATGGCAGCAAACGGCGTCGGCGGTGCGCGAAATCGGCAACGGGCTGCTGAGCCTGGGTTTGCAGCCGGGAGAGTGTGTTTCGATCTTGTCGAACACCGTGGTCGAATGGGTGCTCACCGATCTGGCCGTGCTCAGTTGCGGCGCCGTGTGCAACGGCATCTATCCCACCGATTCGAGTTCACAGACGCATTACCTGTGCGAGGACTCTGCCACGCGGATCTTGTTCGTGGAAGACGATGAGCAGCTCGACAAGGCCCTGGAGGTGCGGCAGCGCCTGCCGCTGCTGCGCAGAATCGTCGTCTTCGACACGAAAGGCTTGCGCGACTTTTCGGACCCGGGCGTGATCGACCTCGCGGCGCTTCGCGAACTGGGGCGAAACCACGCCAAGGCTCAGCCGACGCAACTTGACGAACGCTCGGCGGCGTGCCGGCCGCAGGACCTGGCGATCCTGGTCTACACCTCGGGCACGACAGGCCGACCGAAGGGCGCGATGCATTCGCACGGCGGCCTGGTCTACGCCGTGCGCGGCTACAACCAGATCGTGGTGCAGGACGCGAGCGACGAGCGAATGTGTTTTCTGCCGCTGTGCCACATTGCCGAGCGCGTGGGTGGGGAATATTCAGCCGTCTACACCGGGGCGGTGCTGAACTTCGTCGAGAACCCGGAGACCGTTCCCGAAAACGTTCGCGAGATCGCGCCCACCGTGTTCACTGCCGTGCCGCGCGTGTGGGAGAAGTTCTACTCCGCAGTGGCGATCTCGCTGCGTGAGTCGGGGAAGTTGCAGCAGGCCGTGTACGCCTGGGGCCTCGGGGTAGGCGCGCGCATCGCTGAGATCGTGCTCGCGGGGAAGCCGGTGCCGACCCGTCTCAAGGCTCTGTTCATGATCGCGCGCTGGCTGGCACTGGACAACGTGCGGCGCCTGATCGGGATTCACCGCGCTCGTTTCCTCGTCACCGGCGCCGCGCCGATTTCTCCCGACCTGGTGAAGTGGTACCTCGCGCTGGGGGTGCCGATGCTCGAGGTCTGGGGCATGACCGAGTCCTGCGGCGCAGCGACCTACATGCCGGCGAGCCGCATCAAGCCGGGCTCGGTGGGTCCGGCGTGCCCCTACAACGAGGTCAAGCTCGACCCTGCGACGGGCGAAATCCTGGTGCGAGGCCGCAACGTCTTCATGGGCTATCTGAACCAGCCTGAAAAGACTGCCGAGACGGTCGATGCGCAGGGTTGGTTGCACACCGGCGATGTGGGAACGGTCGATGCAGAGGGGTACTTCCGCATCACCGACCGCATGAAAGACATCATCATCACCGCGGGAGGCAAGAACGTCACGCCCAGCGAATTCGAAAACGACTTGAAGTTCTCGCCGTACATCACCGACGCCGTCGTCGTCGGCGACAAGCGCGCCTACCTCACCGTGATCGTGATGATCGACCAGGAGAACGTCGAGAAATTTGCGCAGGACCGCGACATACCGTTCAGCAACTACACCAGCCTGACGCGGGCGAAACAGGTGCAGGAGTTGATCTGGGGCGAGATCGAGCGCATCAACCACAAGTTCGCGCGCGCCGAGCAGATCAAGAAGTTCTACCTGCTCGAGACGCAGCTGGGCGCCGAAGACGATGAACTCACGCCCACCATGAAGCTCAAGCGCAAGTTCGTCGAGAAGAAGTATGCTGCGCACATCGAGGCGATGTACCGCTGACCTTGAAAATCCCCGCTATCCCGTCAACCCCGCAAGGAGAGAGAAGATGAATTGGTTTCGCACAGCGATTGGCCTCGCCCTGGCTGCGTCTGCATCGTGGGTCCTGGCCCAGTCGCAGGGTGTCAGCAAGAACGAGATTCTGATCGGTTCGATCCAGGACCTTTCTGGCCCGCTCGCGGGCTTCGGCAAACAGGTGCGCCTGGGCATGATGCTTCGCGTGGATGAAATCAACGAACAGGGCGGCGTCAACGGGCGCAAGCTCAAGCTGCTCTTTGAAGACTCGGGCTACGACCCGAAGAAGGCCGTGCTCGCGGCGCAGAAACTCGTGAACCAGGACAAGATTTTTCTGATGGCCGGCCACATCGGCACCGCGCAGAACAACGCGGCGATGCCGGTGCAGTTCGAAAAGAGCGTCATCAACTTCTTGCCGGTGACTGCGGCACGCGAGATGTACGAACCGTTCCACAGGCTCAAGTACTCGTTTGCGGTCACCTACTACGACCAGATGCGCACCTTCCTGCCCAGGATCGTCAAAGACAAGGGCAGCAAGAAGCCCTGCACGATCTATCAGGACGACGAGTTCGGGCTCGAAGTCGTGCGCGGTGCGGAGGCAGGGCTGAAGGGCATCGGCATGGAATTCGCGGAGAAGACGTCGTTCAAGCGCGGCGCGACCGACTTTTCGTCGCAGGTGGCGCGCATGAAGGCCGCGGAGTGCGACCTGGTGGTGCTGGGCACGATCATTCGCGAGACCATCGGCACGATCGGCGAATCGCGCAAGACCGGATTCAACCCCGTGTTCATGGGTTCCAGCGCGGCCTACACTGACCTGATCCACAAGCTCGGCGGCAAGGCGATGGACGGGTTGTATGCGACCATGACCTCGCAGAATCCCTACCTTGACGATGCCTCGCAGAAGGTCAGTTTCTGGGCAAAGAAGTACAAGACGCAGTTCAACGAAGACCCGACCGTGTTTTCAGTCTACGGCTACGTCATCATCGACACCTTTGCCCTTGCGGCGGGCAAGGCCGGGGCGAATCTCACGACCGACAGCTTCATCAAGGCGATGGACACGCTGAAGATTGCCCCCGACATTTTCGGCAGCGCGGAGGCTTCGTTCACGGCGACCAAACGCCTGGGCAGCGACGCATCACGCCTGTCGCAGATCGTCGACGGCAAATGGAAGGTGATGTCGGAGTACGCGAAACCGCAGTAGTGCACCGGGTCGCTGCCCGGCCTCAGCGGCGGGCCGGCAGCGTGTGCATGAACTTGCAGATGATGCCCAGCATGACTTCGTCGGCACCGCCGCCAATCGAAGCCAGGCGCCCGTCACGGTACATGCGCGAGACCGGGTTCTCCCACGTGTAGCCCATCCCGCCCCAGAATTGCATGCACGCATCGGGGACGGTGCGCGACAAACGGCCGGCCTTGAGCTTGGCCATCGAAGCCCATTCGGTGACGTCGCGCCCGGCGATGTAATGTTCGGTTGCCATGTAGGTCAGGCCCCGCAACGCCTCGATCTCGGTCTTGAGTTCGGCCAGCTTGAAGTGAACGACCTGTTGGTCGAGCACGCTGCCACCGAAGATCTGGCGCTCGCGCGCGTAGTCAGCGGTGAGTTCGACACACCTCAGCAGGCTTTGGATCGACTGCGCCGCGGCCCACAGGCGCTCCTCCTGAAACTGCATCATCTGGTAGGTGAAGCCGGAGCCTTCGGCGCCGATGCGGTTCGTCTGCGGAACACGAACATCGTCGAAATGGATCAGGCCGGTGTCGCTCGACATCATGCCGATCTTGCGGATCTTCTTGGCCTTGGTGATGCCGGGCGTGTTCATCGGCACGACGATCAGGCTCTTGTTCTTGTGGCCGGCCCCTTCCGATGTGTTCGCGAGCAGGCACATCCAGTCGGCCTGCAGGCTGTTCGTGATCCACATCTTGGCGCCGTTGATGACGTAGTCGCCACCCACCTTGCGTGCGGTGGTCTTGATCGCGGCGACGTCCGAGCCTGCGCCGGGTTCGGACACGCCAATGCATGCGACATGCTCACCACGAATCGCCGGCGCGAGAAACTCGCGTCGCAGCGCGTCCGAGCCGAAACGCGCGAGCGCCGGTGTCGCCATGTCGGTCTGTACGCCGATCGCCATGGGCACACCGCCGCAGGCGATGTCGCCCAGGGCTTCGGCCATCACGACTGAATACGAGTAGTCCAGCCCCATGCCGCCAAATTCGGTGGGCTTGGTCAGTCCGAGCATGCCGAGTTTGCCGAGGCCGCCGAAAACCTGGTGCGCCGGGAAGACTTCTGCCGCCTCCCAGGCGTCGACGTGCGGATTGATCTCTTCGGCGATAAAGCGCTTGAGTGTGCTCTTGATCGCCTCGTGTTCGTGCGTCAGCTGCATGGCGCGGCGCTGGGTCGCGCTACTTGATCGTCAGCAGCCACTGCACCAGTTGTTTGGCTTCGGCTTCGCTGACCTGCGCGTTCGGGGGCATGGGAACCGGCCCCCACACGCCAGAGCCACCCTTCAGGACCTTTTGCGACAGCTTGTCGACGGCGTCTTTCTGGCCTGCATATTTTGCGGCGACTTCCTTGTAAGCCGGGCCGACAAGCTTCTTGTCGACGGCGTGGCAGGCCATGCAGTTCTTCTTGGTGGCAAGGTCGGCATTGGCAAAGGCGGAACTCGTGCCAGCGGCAACGAGGGCAAGCGTTAAAGCAGGGAACAACTTCATGGTTTCCTTTCGGTCATGGTCAATTGGCTGCCGGGATCGGGAATGGGCATCGTACATTCACGGCGACGGATTGTAAGTGCGACGGGTTGACGCGCCGTGAGCGCGGCGCGCCTGTGGCTGGGGAGTTCACGAATGTGGTTCGTTGCAGTCGGTGTGATGTTGATCTTGCTCAATTTGCTGGAGGTCGGCCCGATCGGCGAGTGGACCTGGACCCTCGGCGGAGACCTATGGAAGTTCGCTTTGCCCTTTGTCTTTGCCGTTGCCTGGTGGGCATGGTCAGATGCGTCGGGACTGACCAAGCGCCGCGAGATGGAGCGCATGGATGAAAAAAAGGAAGTGCGGCGCGAGAAGAACATGGTGGCACTGGGGTTGAAGATTGGGCCGCGGCGCAAGCCCAAACCCTGATCAGGCTTCAAGAGTGCCGCGCCGCGCAAGGTGGGCTATTCGTCTCGGTCCAGCACTGCCCCGGTGCTCGCGCTCGACGCATTCTTCGCAAACTTCGCGAGCACGCCACGCGTATAGCGGGGCGCAGGCGCTTTCCAATGTGCGCGGCGCTGCGCCAATTGTTCGGCAGAGATGTTGAGTTGCAGATTCAGCGTGTGCGCGTCGATCGTGATCGAGTCACCCTCCTGGACCAGGGCGATCGCGCCGCCGGCGAAGGCTTCGGGCGCGACATGGCCGACCACCATGCCCCAGGTGCCGCCGGAGAAGCGCCCGTCGGTCACCAGCCCCACCGTTTCGCCCAGGCCCTGGCCGACCAGAGCACTGGTCGGGGCCAGCATTTCGGGCATCCCGGGAGCCCCTTTCGGGCCGAGGTAGCGCAGCACCATCACGTCGCCGTCCTTGATCTGGCGCGCCATGATCGCTTCCATGGCGCTCTGCTCGTCGTCGAAGACGCGCGCCGGGCCGATGATCTTGGGGTTTTTCAGCCCGGTGATTTTTGCCACTGCGCCGTCCGGCGCCAGGTTGCCGCGCAGGATGGCCAGGTGACCCTCCCGGTACATGGGGTTGGCGATGCTGCGAATCACATCCTGGTCGGTGCGGGGGCTATCGGAAACATCGGCCAGCGACTCGGCGATCGTCTTGCCCGTGATCGTCATGCAATCGCCGTGCAGCAGCCCGGCTCTGAGCAAGACTTTCATCACCTGGGGGATGCCACCGGCCTTGTGCAGGTCGACCGCCAGATACTTGCCCGAAGGTTTGAGGTCACACAGCACCGGAACCTTGCGCCGCACACGCTCGAAATCGTCGATGCTCCACGGCACCTCGGCGGCGTGGGCGATGGCGAGAAAGTGCAATACGGCGTTCGTCGAGCCACCGATGGCCATGACGACCGCGATCGCGTTTTCGATCGACTCGCGGGTGACGATGTCGCGCGGCCGGCGATTGGCCTTGACCGCGTCGATCAGGACGCGAGCCGCCGTCTTCGCCGAGACCACGATTTCGTCGTGCGGATTGGCCATCGTGCTCGAACTGGGCAGGCTCATGCCCAACGCTTCGAACGCCGAACTCATCGTGTTCGCGGTGTACATGCCGCCGCACGAGCCGCTGCCGGGGATCGCCCGGCGTTCGATCTGGCAGAAGTCTTCTTCGCTCATCTTTCCGGCGCTGAACTGACCCACCGCTTCAAAGACGCTGACGATGTTCAAGTCCTGGCCTTTGTAGTGGCCCGGCAGGATGGTGCCGCCGTAAACATAGATCGCCGGCGCATTGGCGCGCAGGATGCCCATCATGCCGCCCGGCATGTTCTTGTCGCAGCCGCCGATGACGAGCACGCCGTCCAGCCACTGGCCGCCGACGCAGGTCTCGATGCAGTCGGCGATCACCTCGCGCGATACCAGGCTGTACTTCATGCCTTCCGTACCCATTGCCATGCCGTCACTGATGGTGGGTGTGCCAAAGATCTGTGCGTTGCCGCCCGCTTCTTCGATGCCGGCAACGGCTGCATCGGCCAGCTTTTGCAGCCCCGAATTGCACGGCGTGATCGTGGAGTGGCCGTTGGCGACGCCGATCATCGGTTTCTTGAAATCGTCCGTCTCGTAGCCCAGGGCGTAGTACATCGAGCGATTCGGCGCGCGCGCTACGCCTTCGGTGATATTTTTCGAACGTCGGTTGGAAGTCATGGCAATCCGTAGGCCTGAGCGGTTGGGCGAAAGTGGGTGAACTATAGCCAGCGGCGCGACCCGGAACTCAAGGGGCTCAGCCGATCGCAAGCGCGGCTGCTCAAAGTCTTACCCTTATCATCGCAGGATGCTGGTCCATCCTCAATTCAGTCCCGTTGCCTTGCAACTCGGTCCGGTCGCGATTCATTGGTACGGGCTGACCTACCTTGTCGCCTTTGCCCTGTTCATCTGGCTTGCGACGCTGCGTGTCAAGCAACCGCAATTTGCACAGATCGGCTGGACACGCCGTGACGTCGAAGATCTCCTGTTCTTCGGCGTGCTCGGCGTCGTGATAGGTGGTCGGCTGGGTTACGTGATCTTCTACAAACCCGGCTACTACGCAGCCAACCCATTGGAAATCTTTGCGGTGTGGAAGGGTGGCATGGCGTTCCATGGCGGCTTGCTGGGTGTCGGAGCTGCGATGCTGTTCTTCGCGAGATCGCGTGGCCGAGGGTTTCTGCAGGTCTGTGATCTGATCGCTCCTTGTGTGCCGACGGGCCTCGCATCAGGGCGCATCGGCAACTTCATCAATGGCGAGCTGTGGGGGCGTGCTGCCGACCCGACCCTGCCTTGGGCCATGGTGTTCCCGCAGTCGGGGACCAACATTGCGCGTCATCCGTCGCCGCTCTATCAGTTCGCACTCGAAGGGTTGCTGCTGTTCGTATTGTTATGGCTGTATGCGCGCAAGCCGCGTGGAACAGGGCAGGTGATGGGAGCGTTCTTGCTGGGCTACGGCGTGCTGAGATTTGTTGCAGAGTACTTTCGCGAGCCCGACAACTTCTTGGGGTTGCAGGCTTTGAACTTGAGCATGGGCCAATGGCTGAGCGTGCCGATGGTCTTGGCCGGGTTCGCGGTGTGGGCCTGGGGGGCACGTCAACCCCGCACTGCGTTGGCGCAGAAATGAACCTGCGGCAGGTTTTTCTGGACACCGAGACGACGGGCCTGAACCCGAACGCTGGCGACCGCATCATTGAAATCGGCTGCGTCGAAATGCTCGGTCGCCGCCTGTCGGGGCGCAACTTGCATTTCTATCTGAATCCGCAGCGCGCGAGCCACGAGGACGCCTTCAAGGTGCACGGGCTGAGCGACGAATTCCTGGCAGACAAGCCGCTATTCGCGGCGATCGCCGATCAATTGCTTCAGTACCTCGAGGGTGCTGAAGTCATCATCCACAACGCCGAGTTCGATGTCGGCTTCCTCGACCTTGAACTCGATCTGATCGCCAGGCCACGCTTCGAAAACCATGTGGTGCGCATTACCGACAGCCTGACGCTGGCGCGTGAAGTGTTTCCCGGCAAGTCGAACTCACTCGACGCCCTGTGCAAGCGGCTTGGAGTAGGCCACTCGAGCCGTACCTCGCATGGTGCCTTGCTCGATGCCGGGCTGCTCGCTGAAGTCTACTTGCGCATGACACGCGGCCAGAAGTCGCTGGTGATCGACGCGGCCGAGCGCTCCGAGCTCGAACCCGGCCTCGCAGCCATCGACCTGCGCACGCTCGAACTGACCGTTGTCGAGGCCCACGCTGACGAACTTGCCGCCCACGCCGCAGTGCTGGCTGAGCTCGACAAAGCGAGTGGTGGCAAGACGATGTGGCGCAGGCTGCCGGCGCCGGCCTGAGCACACCCCTATGTCACAATCTCGCTCCTTCCGGCACCTGCGGCAAATCCAATTCGGGCGGTTAGCTCAGGGGTAGAGCGCCTCGTTCACACCGAGGAGGTCGCAGGTTCGAAACCTGCACCGCCCACCAGTCCCGCTTCGCCGCGGAACAATGCTGGTGTCGGCCGGTCTGCCACGCATTTGCTGCCGACCCTGGGGCCCCCGCATGCTGGCGATAGGTGCTGCGCACGCCATGCTCGAAATATGTGCGCACTCATGGCCAGCTCAGAACGTCTCGCGCATCGACGCTCCTTGCCAGTGCATACTGCCGGGTCTGGTTTGCGCCCTGGCGAAGGATGCGATGAATTGCATTGGCAAGCTGCGGATCGTTCAACAAGTTCGAACACTGGGGCGTCTTGTTTGCCTGCTGGCGCTCGGCGCCAGCTTCCCAGGCCTTGCGCAGGACTATCCGGCTCGAAGCGTCAGGATCATCGTGCCCTTCGCCCCGGGCGGCCCGGCTGACATCTATGCGCGCTTCATCGGGCAGCGGTTGCAGGAGACCCTGGGTCAAACTTTCGTCGTCGACAACCGGCCGGGTGCCGGCTCGATCATCGGCACCGACGCAGTCGCCAAGAGTGCGCCCGACGGCTACACGCTGCTGCTGATGTCGAACACGCATACCGTCAATGAATCGCTGATTCCGAACAAACCCTTCCAACTGCTGCGCGATTTCGAGCCCGTGGCGCCGATCAACTACTCCGACCTCGTGCTCGTGACAAGGGCTGACCTGGCTGTCTCCAGCCTGGGCGATCTGTTGAGATTGGCCAAGGCCAAGCCGGGCGGCATGTCATATGCATCGAGTGGCCCCGGCACTCCGTACCACATGGCAGGCGAGCTGTTCAAGGCGATGGCCGGTGTGGACATCGTTCACGTTCCGTACAAAGGAAGTTCCGGCGCTCGGACCGACCTGCTCGGCGGCCAGCTCGAAATGATGTTCGACGCGATACCAACGATGGTGGAGCACATTCGCAGCGGCAAGGTCAAGGCCCTCGGTACCTCGGGCAAAGCGCGCTCGGCGGTGCTGCCCGACGTTCCCACCATTTCGGAAGCGGGCGTACCCGGTTACGAGGCGACGATCTGGCTCGGGCTGATGGCGCCGAAGAACACTCCGGCGCCCATCGTGGCACGCCTGAACGCCGAGATCGGTCGGATCGTCGGTCAGGCTGAAGTGCAGCGTGCCTGGGGTGCGCAGGGCGCGACGCCAATGCGCATGGGTGTCGAGGAATTCGGTCGCTATCTGCATGACGACATCGCCAAGTGGGCGCGCATCGTCAAGCTCTCGGGAGCGACGTCTGGGCAGTGAGGCAATCGCGCAATTGCACCTGCTCTGCGCTGGCGCAGTGCAGGGCTTTGTTGGCGCGATCGAAACCCGGTTCCAGGCCAAGACCGGAGCGCGCATCGTCGGACGCTTTGGCGCGGTGGGTGCGATGCAAGAGGCACTCCTGGCCGGTGAGCCATGCGACGTCTTGATCGTGACCGAGCCCATGATCGCCGCGTTGCGGGCGAGCCGAAAGCTGCGTCCAGACAGCCCTGTGGCGCTGGGAACGGTGCGAACCAGTTTGGCAGTGAACGCCGATGATGTGGCGCCGGACGTCTCAAACGGGCCCGCGCTGGCCGCGGCCTTGCGTGCTGCGCCAGGTATTTACTATCCCGATCCGCTGCGCGCCACCGCGGGTCGGCATTTCGCCGATGTGCTGCACCGCCTGGGTCTGGACGAAACGGTCGCCGCACGTTGCCATACGTTTGCCAATGGTGCGGCGGCGATGCGCGCCCTGGCAGCATCGCAGGGGGCAGGCTGTCTGGGGTGCACCCAGGTGAGCGAGATCATCGCAACCCCAGGACTGCGACCGTTTGCGGTGCTTCCGCCCGGCTACGAACTCGTGACGAGCTATGCCGGGGCCATCACACGAGAATCGATGCGGGCGACGCTGGCGGCGCAATTCCTGGCACTGCTGGGAAGCAATGAGACCCGGGGTCTGCGCGAGCGCTGCGGCATCGAAGGTGCAGCCGCAGGCGCTTGAACTGGTTCAGGCCGGCGCCGACTCGGCCGCGCGCCAGTGGCCGTCTTGCAAGATTTCGTGTGGACCGAACTGGGCTTTGTAGGCCATCTTCGCGCTGTCGGCGATCCAGTAGCCCAAGTAGAGATAGGGCAGATTCAGCATGCGCGTCTGCTCGATCTGCCAGAGCACGTTGAAGGTGCCATAGCTCGCACGTTCCTGCGGCTCATAAAAGGTGTACACGGCCGACAAGCCGTCGTTCAGCACGTCCAGGATGGACACCATCTTGAGCGCGCCGAGGCCGTCTGGGCTGGGTTCACGAAACTCGACGAGGCGCGAGTTGACGCGGCTTTGCAGCAGGAACTGGGTGTACTGGTCGACGCTGTCGTGGTCCATTCCACCACCGCTGTGGCGACCCGCCTGGTAGCGGAGGTAGAGCTGGTAGTGCTCGGGCACGAAACACAGGCGCAGTACGCGCGCCTTGAGCGTGTGATGCGCGCGCAGCGCGCGCGTTTGGCTGCGCGTGGCTCTGAACGTCTGCACTGGCACACGCAACGGAACGCAGGCGCGGCAGCCGTCGCAATGCGGGCGGTAGGTGAACATGCCGCTGCGCCGAAAGCCGTTGGCCACCAGGCTTGAATAGGCGTCGGCATGGATCACATGGCTGGGCGTGGCCACCTGTGAACGCGCCATGCGCCCGGCGATGTAGCTGCAGGGGTAGGGCGCTGTCGCATAGAACTGCAATGACGCGAGCGGAAGCTCTTTGGGGTGGGTCACGTGGCGATGTCCTGGGCGACCGAGCGATCTCTTACGAGCTGGCCCGCGGGTTGACCCTCGAGGTGGCGCCAGAGGCGCGGATGATAAGTCCAATCCACGATCGACATCTCACTCAGCTGCTGCCTCAAACCGTGCTCGAATTCGCTGCGCTTCATCTCGCGTGCGCCCATCGAGCCCAGATGTTCGGTGCGCTGCTGGCAGTCGATCATCGACACGGCGTGTTCCCGGCAAAAACACACCAGCGCGGCGAGCGCGATCTTGGACGCATCGGTCGCGTCTGAGAACATCGACTCGCCAAAGAACATACGGCCCAGACTCACTCCGTACAAGCCACCGACCAGCCGGCCGTCGACCCAGGTTTCGAAACTGTGAACCCGTCCCGCTTCATGCCAGGCGAGGTAGGCCGAGATCATTGCGGGAACGATCCAGGTGCCTGCCTGCCCCTGCCGGGGCGCGCGGGCACAGGCTTGGATGACGCTGGCAAATGATGCGTCGATGCGGATCTCGCAACCCGGCGTATGAACGAAGCGGGCCAGCGTCTTGCGCAGCGAACGCGACACTTTGAAATCGCTGACTCGCAGCACCATGCGCGGGTCGGGTGACCACCAGAGCACCGGCTGGCCCTCGCTGTACCACGGGAAAACACCCTTGGTGTAAGCCTCTTCGAGGCGCCCGGGCGTCAACTCGCCACCCGCCGCGAGCAGCCCCGGTGCGTCAGAGTCCGGTGGCAGCGCGAGAGACGTCTGCGGCAGCGCATCGTCGGGTCCGCACAGCCAATGAATCATGGCTGTGTCGCCGCAGCTGCGGCCAGGAGCGTGGGCGGCAGAAGAGATCGAAGCGAAACGGGTGGGGCGAGAGCCCAGTTTGCGCCCGGACTTGAGGCGCGTACCTGTAGGTACGCAACGAAAGGCCGGGACAAAGTGGGACTCGCCTCCACCCGTTGCAGCCGATCTCGTTCTGCCGCCCACGCTGCTAGGTCCGCGGTGCGGTCAAGTTCGGCCCCGGCGGTGTCTTCTCCTCGGCGGCGCACGATTGTCTTTCTGCGTGGTGCGAACCAGAAGCAGCCGTCGGCGTCGCTGCGGCGCGGCGTGAGGCCGCGATCGACCCGCGCACAGCTGTTGAGTGCGGCTGCAACGCTATTTGGGTTCGTCAGGTGTGACAACTTGCGGTCGAGCCTACCGGTCGTGGATCCAGGTTTCCTCGGCGCGGGGCATTCAGTTTCATCGGGAAAGACCGAATACCGCGATGTGTGCCGTATCGGCCATTTTGATTCAAGGACATCTCCCGCGCCGTCCACTCTTGCCGAGCCTGTGATCCCTTTCTTGCCCAACATGAGTTTCTCGTTCCTGGAGTTGCTTGGGGTCGTACTATGGACGGCGGTGTTTGCCGCCTTGGTGTATTTGACCTGGCGAGTCCTGGGCGCCGGCGCACCGTATCCTCGCCCTTGGGTTAAGTGGGGCGCGTCCCCGACGCGCCGGGAAACCGAGGATCGGCTGAGATTGGTATTCGAAAACTCGATTGACGGCATCATCACGTTCCTGCCCGACGGAACGATTGTGTCGTGCAATGCCGCAGCTGGGCAATTGTTCGGGCGCGCGCCTGCCGGTCTGATCGGCCACCTTTTGAACGAGCATATGGCTCCGCTTCTCCACGCGCAGCCGGTCGGGCTGATTCCCATTGGCCTGCACGAAACAGTAGCGCGCCGCGTTGATGGGACCGCGTTCCCGGTGGAGGTGACGATCAGCGAGTCGTGGCTCAAGGGGCAGCGGCAAATGATTGCGTTCATTCGCGACATCACGGAACGCAAGGCCGGGCAGGATCGCTTGGCCTTGATGGCCAACTATGACAGCTTGACAGGATTGCCGAATCGCGTCCTGTTTCGCGACCGTCTGCGTGAAGGAATGAAACGGGCCAAACGCAGTGGACGCGTGATGGCGTTGATGTTCCTCGACCTGGATCGGTTCAAGGTCGTGAACGACAGCCTTGGGCATGAGGTCGGCGATCGCCTGCTGCAGCACGTGGCCCAGGCCCTGACAAGCTGTCTTCGCAGTGTTGACTCGGTGGCGCGCAACGCGGTGCAAGACATGGTCACAATCGCGCGCCTGGGCGGAGACGAGTTCACGATCGTGATCGAGGGCATCGAAGGAGCCGACGACGCTGCGGCACTCGCGCGCAGAATCTGCGAAGTGCTGCTCGAGCCCTTTGTGGTGGAGGGCGAAGAGATCGTCATTTCTGCGAGCATCGGCATCTCGCTGTACCCGCCCGACAATACCGATCTGGACGGGTTGATCCGGCATACCGACATGGCGATGTATCGATCCAAGATGCTGGGACGCAATACCTTCAGCTTCTACAGCGCTGATATGAAGACCGAGGTCGAGGCACGCCTGTCGCTTGAAACCTGCCTGCGCCACGCACTTGACCGCAATGAATTCAACTTGCTCTACCAGCCCAAGGCCGACCTGCGCACCGGCAAGATCAGTGGAGTCGAGGCGCTGATCCGCTGGAATCGCCCGGGCGTGGGCGTGGTGCCGCCTGATCAGTTCATTTCAATCCTGGAGGAGACCGGGCTGATCCTGCCCGTGGGCGCATGGGTGATCCGCACCGCCTGCGCCGACCTTGCAGCCTGGGACAAGATGGGCTTCCCGCCACTCACGCTGGCGGTCAATCTTTCGGCACGCCAGTTCCGGCATCAGCATCTGTTTCAGTTGATCGCGGAAACCCTGGCGCAGGCGCGCATTGCGCCGCAGCGGTTTGAGCTCGAGCTCACGGAAAGCCAGTTGATGGAAGACAACGACACGAGCCGAGCGATGCTGGCCAACATTGCCAGACTCGGTGTGCGCGTCGCGATCGACGACTTCGGAACCGGCCATTCATCGCTGAGCTATCTGAAGCGTTTCAACATCGACACGCTCAAGATCGACCGTTCATTCGTTCGAGAGGTCACCAGCGACAACGAAGACACAGCCATCGCCACGGCCGTTATTGCACTCGGGCGCAGCCTGCACCTCAAGGTCGTCGCCGAGGGCGTGGAGACGTTGCACCAGGCCGACTATCTGCGTGCGCTCGGTTGCGACGAGATCCAGGGCTACTTGCTCAGCCGCCCGCTTTCCTCGGAAGAGTTGGTTGCGTGGCTGGGCAAGTACCGCGGTGCAAAGGTGCTCGGCATGCATGACGGTTTGCCGGCAGACGACCCACCGGTCGTCGAGCTCATCCGCCTCGATCTGCCTGACCAAACGGCGCTTGCCGATTGATTCGCGGCGGTGCGTAGGCAAGCTTGAAGTCCGAGGCCGCGAAACCAAAGCAGTGCTCCATGTCCAAATGGCCACGCTGTGGAGTTCAACCGATGGCATCAGCACCACACGCTGCCGCTCGTGCATGGAGGTTTCCATGAAGCTTGTTGCAGTCGTATCTGTGTCGGCGAATGGCCAGACGCTGCGCGGCGCCAGCGACACGCTCACCGACCTGGACTGCCTGGATCACATCGCCGGCGTCTCCGCGTCGGAACCGCTCGTTCACGAAAAGCGGCTGCTCGATGACTGGCTTCGTGCCCGATTCATCGAGGCTCGACCAGCGCCCTGATCTGCTCAGCGCTGCGCGAGCACTTCGGGGTTCAATGCTGTGGGCGGCCGGCCCGCGCTTGGGCCAGCACCCAGCGCGGCGATCAAGTTGTCTACCGCGAGGTGCGCCATCGCGCGCCGCGTCGGAATGCTCGCGCTCGCAATATGCGGGGTCAGCACGACGTTTGGAACTTCCAGCAAACCCGGATGAACCGCCGGCTCGCCCTCGAATACATCGAGACCCGCCGCTGCAATTCGCTTGTCGCGAAGGGCCTGCGCCAGCGCCGCGTCGTCGACGACACCGCCGCGGGCGATATTCGTCAAGGTTGCCGTCGGTTTCATCAGTGCCAATTCGGGCGCGCCGATTGCATGGTGCGAAGCCGGACTGTACGGAACGACGATCACCAAGTGATCACTGTCGCGAAGCAGTTGCTGCTTCGTCACATGGGTCGCACCGAGTGTGGACTCGATGTCCGGGCTGAGACGCGAGCGGTTGTGATACAGCACCCGCATACCAAACCCGAGTGCGCCGCGCCGCGCGATCGCCTGGCCGATTCGGCCCATGCCGAACACGCCCAGCGTCGCACCATGTATGTCGGCGCCGGCGAACAGGTCGTAGCTCCATTTCACCCATCGCCCGCTGCGCAGGAAACGTTCGCCCTCGCTGATCCTGCGGGCAGTGGCCATCATCAGCGCAAAACCGAAATCGGCGGTGGTTTCGGTCAGCACGTCTGGCGCATTGCTGACGAGCACGCCGCGCGCCGTGCATGCGGGCAGGTCCACGTTGTTATAGCCCACTGCCATGCTGCAGATCGCGCGCAACAGCGGACAGGACGCAAGCAGATCAGCGTCAATCAGTTGTGTCCCGGTGATGAACAATCCCGCCTTCCCCTGCAGGCGGCGAATCAATTCGGCTTGGTGCCATATCTCGTCGGCGTCATTTGATTCAACCTCGAAGTGCTCACGCAGTCGTTCCACCGCGTCGGCGAATACAGCGCGCGCGACCAGAACCTTCGGGCGCATCCTCGTCGCCTCACTTTCCGACTGTGACTGCGGGGCCTGCCGAAACGGAGCCCGCCCGTGGCGTGCTGCCGGGGTGGAACCCGATCAGCGCCAGCATCACGAAAAATCCGGCCACGTACCCGACAGCGACAAACCAGCCATGGCGCAACCACTGCCCAACGGACCGAGCCTGCGGGTACATATTGGCCAGCGCCACGCCAGCGGAGGAGCCGAACCAGATCATCGACCCGCCGAACCCCACCGCGTAGGCCAGAAAGCCCCAGTCGTAGCCACCCTGATTGATCGCCAGCGCCGTCAAGGGAATGTTGTCGAAGACAGCCGACAGAACGCCCAAACCCAGCGCCGTTTGCCAGGACGCCGCTGGCAGATGTTCCACCGGCATCATTGACGCGCACAACACCAGCGACAGCAGGAACACCGAACCCTTGAAGGCCCCCGGCAGGAGCGACCAATCAGGCTTGCGCAGGCCGGTCGACAACAGCAACGCGGCCCAGACGGCGGCGCCGAGGAACGGGAACGCGTCGGACACGTGATTGAAGCGCGTATTGACCAGTACGTTCACGAACACTGCGGCGATCAGGATGAAGGCGACCACGGCCACACGCGGCCAATCGATACGCGCCCCCGCAGTGGCGTCGCGTTGAATTGGCGAAAAAGCCTGTTGCTTCAGCGCGGCCGGAATGCCGCACACCACCAAGGCCACCGTTGCTGCGATGTAAGCCTCAAGCACCTCAAGCGGCGAGATGCCGGCGATCCACATCATCGTGGTCGTCGTGTCGCCGACCACGCTACCGGCGCCGCCGGCGTTCGATGCGGCGACGATCGCCGCGAGGTAGCCGATATGCACCTTGCCGCGAAACACAGTGTGGGCGATGGCCCCGCCGATCATTGCCGCGGCGATGTTGTCGAGAAAGCTTGAGAGCACAAACACCAGCAGAAGCAGGACAAATCCGCCCTTCCAGTCGTCGGGCAGGTAGCGCGGCAATACCGCGGGGACCTGGCTTTCCTCAAAATGTTTCGCCAGCAGTGCGAAGCCCATCAAGAGCAGAAGCAGGTTGACCAGGATCACCCATTCATGCGTCAGGTGGCTCAAAAATCCCGGCAGGCCGATGCCAGCCTTGAACGGAGACGCGAAGATCTTGTAGGCGGCGATCACGACCGCACCAGTCAGTGCCACTGGCAGCGTCCACTGGTGAAACATTGCCACACCCGCAAGGACGCAAGCAAACAGCAGGAACTCGACCGGTATCGATCCGACCGTGAACCCGCCGAACGGAACGGCTTGTGCGCCCCAAGCGGGAGTCATGGACAACAACCCGAGCGCAAAGACACTCACTGCCGCGCCACGCGCGACGCGCGGAAACTTAATCATGTTGTTGCGCCTTGTTCGATTTGGAGCGCGATTCTAAGGACCCGGCGATGCGTGAGTCAGGATTCGACGAACCTGGCGAAACTGGCGATCGGGGCACGCTCGGTGAGAAGGCGATTCTCGACGGCCTCGAGGTCTGCATAACCCATCGACATACCGCACACCACTTGTTCGTTGGCTGCCAGGCCCAGGTGCTCGGTGATGATTCGATGGAACTGCGTAAATGCGGCTTGCGGACAACTGTCCAGGCCGTGACCACGGGCGCTGACCATGATGCTCTGCAGAAACATTCCGTAGTCGAGCCAACTGCCCTGGCGCATGCTTCGGTCGATCGTGAAAATCAGGCCCACCGGGGCGCCGAAGAAATGGTAGTTGCGGGCGTGCTGGGCATGCATGCGGCGCTTGTCGTCCTTACCGATTCCCAGCAGCCCGTACAAGTCCCAGCCGACCTTGCGCCGGCGTTCGATGTATGGAGACATCCACTGCGTGGGGTAGTAGGCGTACTCCTCGGTATGCAGGGGCCGTTGCGCCGGATCGTCGAAGGCAGCGACAATTTTTTGCGAGAGCGCCGTTTTGGCTCCACCCGTCAACAGGTAGACCCGCCAGGGCTGCGTGTTCGTGCCTGACGGCGCACGCGAAGCGACCCCGAGAATTTCTTCGATCATCGCGCGTTCCACAGCCTTGGGAAGGAAGGCACGAACCGACCGGCGCGAAGTGATGGCGGCGTCGACAGCGGCAGTTAGTTCTTTGGCGGGAATCAAGTCTGTCCTTGGGTCGAATGGGTGCGCTTTGAATTCGAGGTGGCCACGCCAATTGTTCCATTGGTTGTGGGACTGCAGGAAGTCGTACCAGGTATGAAAGGAGGAGTGGATCTGGAGCGCCCAACCTAAGTTGCTGCAAAGCAGCAATTGGCGCTTGCATTTGATCCCGACGGACCTATACTCGCACGCATGCTGCGCTGCACCATTCCTTCTTTTTTTGGCACGCAGCAGGACGATCAATCTACCCTACAGGAGTCGCTCCCATGATGACCGCTGAACAAGCTCTTGCTGCTCAGAGAGCAAATATTGAAATCCTCTTCGGCCTGACAAGCAAGGCATTCGAGGGCGTTGAAAGACTGGTTGAACTGAATCTCGAAGTGGCCAGGACCGCGATGACGGAAGCTGCCGACACCGCACGGGCCGTGCTCTCGATCAAGGACGCTCAAGAATTGATGGCGTTCCAGGCAAGCCTGCTGCAACCAGCCGCAGAAAAAGCATCGGCCTACAGCCGGCACATTTACGAGATTGCCACGGTGACCAACGCCGACGTGAGCAAGGCTGCCGAGGCAAGCGTCGCCGAAGCGCAGAAGAAGTTCGTGGCCGTAGTCGATAGCGCAACCAAGAATGCGCCGGCTGGTAGCGAGAACGTGGTCGCATTCGTGAAGTCGGCTGTGGCCGCCGCCAACAACGCCTTTGACGGCGTGCAAAAGGCCGCCAAGCAGGCCGCCGAAGTTGCCGAAGCGAATTTTCACGCGATGACGGCGAACGCGACCAGGGCGACCCAGTCGGCGCCCAAGGTCAAGCGGCCGACCTGAGGAATTGCTCCACTGGATGTTGCGGACAGCGCCCATCCGGCTCGAAGAATTCTCGGAAAGGGCTGAACTTCTGATGAGATCACCAATCTGAGTTGATCCGCAGGCTTGGCTTGCGGATTCCTGAAAGGTTGTCTCCTCGGTACCCTCAAGGTACCTTACGGCTCGGTGTTGAACCGGGCCGTTTTATTTTGTCGACGAGGTTTTAGCGGGTCTTGGCGGCGATTCGCGCTGCAAGCTCGGCAAGCTGCGCTCGGGCTGCGTCTCGCCCGGCCTGAATCGATCGCTTGCGCGTCGAAAAGTCAGCGCTGGAGACACCGGGAAGGCGTGGCCTGATGACGATGTCTGCATCGCGCAGTTCGAAGTTGTTGATGCTGCGACCCATGATGGCGAAGGTCTGGAGCAACATTCGCATCGCATCTCCCGTGGCATTCCCTTCCGGGGCGGAAGAAATGTCCACCGCAATCACGAGGTCGGCGCCCATTTGACGCGCGAATCGCACTGGTACCGGAGCGACGAGGCCGCCATCGACATACTCGCGCCCGCCGATGCTTACCGGCTGGAAGACGGCGGGCACCGCGCTCGACGCACGAACTGCCGTCCCGGCGTCGCCGACTTCGAACAGGATCGGCTGACCGCTGTCCAGGTCGGTCGCAACGATTCCCAATGGGATTCGCATTTGTTCGATGGTTCGGCCGCCAGTATGGTCGCGAACGAATTTCGCCAGCGACGCGCCGCGGATCAGGCCGCGACCGGGATAGGACCAGTCGGTCAGCGTTGATTCGTCCATGGCGTCGGCCAATACACCCAACTCGGGCCCACTTTTTCCGGCAGCGTACAGCGCCGCGACCAAACTACCAGCGGACGTGCCGACGATCAAATCCGGTTTGATGCCGTTTTCTTCCAGGACCTGAATCACGCCGATGTGGGCGAAGCCCCGGGCTGCCCCGCCCCCTAGCGCAAACCCGATCTTCGGCGCCCGAGGCACAGGCTTTGCCGCCTCGCCCGACGCAGGCAGCGTTTGCTGATCAGGCACTGTGGGCTGGCTCTCGCACCCGACAAGAAGGCTCGCAAGCAGGACCGAGGCGCCCAAGCAGAGATATCGCCGGGAGGGCATGCGCTGCGGCGCGCGATCGCTTGAGTGAAAAGTTCCCATGTCGAGAAATTCTAAGAGCCCATCTGCGGATCCCGTGCTCCTCACAAGAGTTGACGGAGAACAGAGAAGTCGTTGGTGAGAATAAAGATCGTGAACAGAGTCCAGAACTCGCTGACTGCAGGCCGGAATTCGCGTACCTGGTCGGCCTGGCGCGGCGCCTGATCACGGCGGGCTGGCTCGTCGAAGCTCCCTTGTGCCTGGTGTCGCGTGCCTGTTGGCACGCTGAATTGCGGTCTGACCTTCGGCTGTTGGCGCTGGCGCAAGAGAGCTTGTTGCACGGCGCGCGGCCCGCCGTCGTCATCGTGCGTGCTGGCGCCATGCCGGTGCCCTTGAAAACGCCCGCTCAGCCGCGGGCGCTCAGGTGCCCGCCTGCGTGCCTCGCCGAGCGGCTGTGGTCAAGCCCTAGAATTCAAACTGGACCTTGCGCCGTCGCCCTCGCTGGAGCGGGCGCGACACTGCTGCATTGCCCCACCAACCGAAGAGCCTTCTCCATGACCCATGTCGTTCTCGAATCCTGCATACGCTGCAAGTACACCGATTGCGTCGATGTCTGTCCGGTCGACTGCTTTCGCGAAGGTCCGAATTTCCTAACGATCGACCCCGACGAGTGCATTGACTGCGCGGTATGCATTCCCGAATGCCCGGTGAACGCAATCGTCCCGGAAGAAGACGTGCCAGGCGACCAGCAGCACATGATCAAGCTCAATCTGGACCTGGCGAAGAAGTGGCCCAGCATCACCAAACGCAAGACGCCGCCGCCCGACGCCGATGAATGGAAAGACCGCACCGGCAAGTTGCGCGAGTTGATCAAGTAACGTTGCGAGGTTCGCCATGTCGGCGAAGCTGAGCGTAGAGCCCATCGAGACCGACGCCGTCATCGTCGGCGCCGGGCCGGTGGGCCTGTTCCAGGCGTTTGAACTCGGCCTGCTCGAAATCGGTGCACACATTGTCGATTCGCTGGCAGCTGCCGGCGGGCAATGCGCCGAGCTCTATCCCGACAAACCGATCTATGACATTCCCGGCGTGCCGGTCTGCACCGGGCGGGCGTTGACCGACAACTTGCTCAAGCAAATCGAGCCGTTCGGGGTGAGCATCCATCTGAGCCAGGAAGTGACGCTGGTCGCCAAGCGCGTCGATGGTCGGTTCGATGTCGAAACGTCGAAGGGCACTCGCTTTCTCGCGAAAACGATCTTCGTGGCCGGTGGTGTCGGCTCTTTCCAGCCGCGCTTGCTCAAGGTGGATGGTCTCGAACGATACAAGCAGACGCAGTTGTTCTATGGAGTTCCAGACGCCACTGCCTTTGCCGGCAAGAAGCTGGTGATAGTGGGGGGCGGTGATTCGGCGCTCGACTGGGCAATCCATTTCGCGCAGGAAGGACCGAACCGGTGTGAAAGCGTTGCCCTCGTCCACCGGCGCGACAGTTTCAAGGCCACACCGGCGAGCGTGGCGCAAGTCAAGGCTTTGTGCGCGCGTGGCGATATGCGATTTATCGCCGGCCAGGTAGAGGCATTCGAAGAAACTGCCGGTCGCTTGAGCGGGGTGACAGTGGCTGGGGCCGACGGCACGGCGCAGCAGGTTGCGCTGGACATGCTGCTCGTGCAATTGGGCCTCAGCCCGAAACTCGGTCCGATTGCCGATTGGGGCTTGACGCTGGAACGAAAGCAGATCGTTGTTGATACCGAGAAGTTCGAGACCAGCACGCCGGGCATTTTTGCGGTCGGAGACGTCAACACCTATCCCGGCAAGAAGAAGCTCATCCTGTGCGGGTTTCACGAGGCAGCGCTTGCCGCCTTCGGTGCTGCAGGCTACGTGTTTCCGGGCCAGGCCATTCAATTGCAGTACACGACCACGAGCACCCGGCTGCACAGGGTGTTGGGGGTGCAGGCGCCAACGCTGCCATAATTGCCCGCGCGGCGTTTCACGCGCCGCATCCGCTAGGGGTGTTGTGCCGTCGGTAGACGGCTCGACTGAGAAAGTCCCTTTGAACCTGACTGAGGTAATCCTCGCGCAGGGAAGCTTGTTCGGTTCGTCGCACTCTGCGGCCGCCCCGATTCGCCGACCTGCCATCGACCCGTGGAGAGCACGATGGCAACACTTCACCCGACTCCCTGTCGCGCGGCGCTCATCATTCTCGTCACCTGCACCTGCTGCGCGACGGGCCAGGCGCAAACGCAGGCGTTGCAACTCGAGCCCGTGCTGGTGACCGGCCGGGCGCCACTGGCAGCGGGTGTCGCTGGATGGGGCGATACGCCGTTGTCGCGATTGCCGTTGCAGGCGAGTGTGTTCAGCGCCGAGCAGATCAAAGCGTCCGGCGCACAGCGGCTGTCCGACTTGATCGGCTTCGACGCGGCGCTGGGCGACGCCTACAACGCCGAAGGGTACTGGGACTTCCTGACGATACGTGGCTTCGTGATCGACAACCGATTCAACTACCGGCGCGACGGCTTGCCGATCAATGCCGAGACTTCGATCCCGCTGGACAACAAGGCGCGCGTCGAAGTGCTGAAGGGGTTGGGTGGCATGCAGGCCGGTACCAGTGCCCCTGGTGGAATCGTCAATCTTACGGTCAAGCGCCCTGCCGATGCATCGTTCAGCGCAGCGGGGATTGAATGGCGCGAGCGCGGCAGCGTCAGTGCAGCCTTCGATCTCAGCCGCCGTTTCGGCGACGCCGATTCATTGGGTCTTCGTCTGAACGTTGCTGGAGCCAAGCTCGATCCGCAGGTGCGCGCCGCAACGGGCGAGCGACGCCTCATCGCCCTGGCGGGTGATTGGCAGGTGAATTCCACAACCCGCATCGAGTTGGAAGGTGAGACCAGCCACCGCTCACAGCCCAGCGTGCCGGGGTTCAGCATGCTGGGCAACGGCGTCCCGGACGCACGGGGCATTGACCCGCGGATCAATCTCAACAACCAAACCTGGTCGCAGCCGGTGGTGCTGGATGCGGACACCGGGTCGATCCGCGTCACGCATCGCCTGGACACGGATTGGGAACTGGTTGCGCATGGCGCGACGCAGCGCCTGCGCAGTGACGATCGCGTGGCCTTCCCTTTCGGCGTTTTCGATCCGCTCACCTTCGCATGCGACCCGTGCGATCGTTTCGCATCCGACGGCAGCTTCACGCTTTGGGAATTCGTCAGCGACAACGAACGGCGCCGCACCGACGCGTTCGATGTCTCGGTTTCGGGCAAACTCACCACCGGCGCGCTGCGTCACCAGGTTCAGGCAGGGCTGCTGCGTTCGCTCTTTCGCGCAAGCTTTGGGCAACAGGTTTTTGATATTGCCGGCACCGGCAACATCGCGGGGACGGCGCAAACGCCACCGTCGTCGGGGGTTACGGCCGCGAACGCGAATCGCGACGAACAGTCAAGCGAAATCCATCTGCGCGACGCACTCAGCCTCGACGACAGATCGACGTTATGGTTGGGACTGCGTCGTACCAGCTTGCACCGAAGCAGCATTGGCACCGATGCTTCCGGTGCCACGGACTACGCGCAGACGCTGACGGCGCCGTTTCTCGCCGCGAGCTCGCAATTAAGTCTCGCCCACATGCTGTATGCGAGTTGGGGCAAGGGTTTCGAGTCGGAGGTCGTTCCGAATCGCCCGATATACAGGAATGGAGGGCAGGCGCTTCCCGCGCTTGAGAGCCGTCAATTCGAGATCGGCGTGAAGGGGACTAGCGAGCAGGGCGAATGGAGCTTGGCAGGTTTCGACATCGTGCGACCGGCGTTTCGCGACATCGGCAGTTGCGATGTCGACGACTCGTGTACGCGCATCATCGACGGCAATGCTCGCCACCGCGGCGTCGAATTGACGGGTGCCGTTTCTCTGGGCCCGTGGGTGTTGCGTGGCGGCACCCAATGGCTGCGGGCAGGTCGCGAAGGGAGCCAGGAAGTTGGCCTGAACGGCCTTTGGCCGACCAACGTGCCAGCACTGACGTTGAAGGGCCAACTGGTTTACGCAGTGTCGGAAATCCCTGGCCTTGAATTGCAGACTGGCTTCGTGCGCGAGAGCAGCCGACAGGTCCTGCCGGACAATAGCGCATCGATTCCCGGCTACACACGCCTGGACGCTGCATTGCGCCACGAAGCGAAGATCGGCCCAGCCACATGGACCTGGCGCGCCGGAGTCGACAACTTCGGCAACGCGCGCGCTTGGAAAGAATCTCCCTATCAATTCAACCACGTCTACCTGTTCCCGCTCGCGCCACGCACGCTGCGCCTGTCAGTTCAAGCCGAGCTCTGAGGCGCCCACCCCTGGCTATAATCACGGGCTGTTCCTCGATAGCTCAGTTGGTAGAGCGCCGGACTGTTAATCCGTAGGTCCCTGGTTCGAGCCCAGGTCGAGGAGCCAGAGACCAGAGGGTTAGCCGGTGAGAACCTGCTAACCCTCTTTCACTTGGGCATAGCTCGGAGCCGCGTCGCATGCTGAAGCTGGGGTTCGATCTTCGATTTGCGGATCTGTACGAGCGCGATGGCCTGCTAGAGGTCGATCTCGCGTTCTTGCACGAGGTCGAAGCTGCGGATCCTGCGCTGCACGCCCGATTGCGCGAAGCGCGGCGGGATCCGGGTGGACTCGACGCCAAAAGGGAGTCGCAACTGCTGATCGAGCTCGCGCCGCACGTCGACGACTTTCTGGGTTCGTTGTTCGGAGTTCGTGCGCAGCTGCGTGAACTCGCCGGGCAGCACCAGCGTTTGGCTCCCCTGTATGAAGTCAAACGTCAATTCGTGCAGCGCAGCGCCGCCAAGGCGTATGCGCCGGCGGGTGCGCAGGCATTCGTAGGTGAAGAGTTGGGCGAGCAACTCGCGACGTGGATTGGCGTCGCCCCAAGCGATGTGGCAGGGTTCGAGCTCGCGTTCGCGCGCAGCGTCCAAGGCTGGCAGGCCAACGAGTCGGGTCACCTCGCCGAGCTTGAAGTTGCCCTTCAATACGCGGCCTGGGCGCTGCACAGCGAGTCGGGCAGGGCGCGCCACCACAAGGGGCTGCTGTTCAAGATGCCAGCCAAGATCGATGCGCTGAATCTGCTGCAACACGCAGTGCACCGCCACGAGGGGACGGTAACCACATTCACGATCAAGCCGGAGCAGATACGCCGTCGCAACGGCTTCGCACTCACCGACCGTGGGACCGACCTTGCGGGTGCGCTGGACCAGGCCAACTACTGCATCTGGTGCCACAGGCAGGGCAAGGACTCGTGCTCGACAGGTTTGAAAGAGAAACCAGGCGCCGACGGTAGCGTCGCGTTCAAGCGATCGGCATTGGGCGTCAAGCTCGCCGGCTGCCCGCTCGAAGAGAAGATTTCCGAGTTCCACATGGCCAAGGTCAACGGCCACGTGATCGGTGCGCTGGCCATCATCGCGGTGGACAACCCACTCGTCGCTGCCACTGGGCACCGCATCTGCAACGACTGCATGAAATCGTGCATTTACCAGAAGCAGGAGCCGGTAAACATTCCGCAGGCAGAGACGCGAACGTTGAAGGACGTGCTCGAGCTGCCTTGGGGCTTCGAGATCTACTCGCTGCTCACGCGCTGGAATCCGCTGAACCTGCGCCGGCCGCTGCCGGCGCCGCGCAGCGGCTATCGGGTGTTGGTCGCGGGCATGGGGCCGGCCGGTTTTGGTCTGGCGCACAACCTCTTGAATGACGGCCACGCGGTGGTCGGCATTGACGGCTTGAAGATCGAGCCGCTGCCGCCACAGGTCTGCGGTGTCGACGCCGACGGTTCGCGCACGCGGTTCGAGCCGATTGAACAGTACTCCGCCTTGCAAGAAGACCTCGACGAGAGGGTGCTGGCTGGCTTTGGCGGTGTGGCCGAATACGGCATCACGGTGCGTTGGGACAAGAATTTCCTGAAGGTGGTGCGTCTGCTCCTCGAACGCCGCTCCGACTTTGCACTGTTCGGCGGCGTTCGCTTCGGTGGAACGGTGACGCTGCAAGACGCCTGGGCACTCGGCTTCGACCATGTGGCGTTGGCCATGGGCGCCGGCAAACCGACAGTGCTCGACATTCCGAATGGCCTTGCGCGAGGTGTGCGTACCGCGAGCGATTTCTTGATGGCTTTGCAGCTCACTGGCGCGGCCAAGCGCGAATCGCTCGCCAACTTGCAAGTGCGCTTGCCCATCGTCGTGATTGGCGGCGGCTTGACGGCCATCGATACGGCGACTGAAGCATTGGCCTACTACGCAGTCCAGGTCGAGAAGTTTCTGTCCCGTGCCGAGGCGTTGGGCGTGTCGGGTTCTGTCGAGGGCCTGTCGCCTGAAGAGCGCCAAGTTGCCGACGAGTTCATCGCCCATGCGCGTGCGTTGCGAGTCGAGCGTGCCGCCGCTTCGGCGGCACAGCGCGCACCACGGGTGATGGAGCTGCTGCGCGAATGGGGCGGCTCGACGATCGTTTACCGCAAACGCCTGATCGACAGCCCGGCCTACACGCTCAATCACGAGGAGATTGAGCTGGCGTTGCAAGAGGGCATCGTGTTCGCGCAATGTCTGAACCCGAGCGCGGTGCAAGTTGATGCGTTTGGCGCAGCGCAAGCGCTCGACCTGCGCACGCAAGTCCGTGACGACGACGGACGTTGGCATGACGGCGAACCGGTCACGCTGCCTGCCCGTGCGATCTTCATCGCCGCCGGAACCTCGCCCAACACGGTGCTCGCGCGCGAAGACGCGCAACATTTCAAACTTCACGGGAAGTATTTCTCGGCCGTGGATCCGAGCGGGCAAAGCGTCATACCTGAAGCAGGCAGCAGCAAGCCTGAACAGGCCAACGTGCTGATGTCGAAGTCGCTCGACGGTCGTTTTGTCTCGTTCTTCGGTGACTTGCATCCGTCGTACTTCGGCAACGTGGTGAAGGCCTTGGGTTCGGCGAAGCAGGGGTTTCCTGTGGTGAGCAGCGTCCTGAGGCACAAGCCAGCCGCGTCGGGCGGCACCGATGCTGCGTTCATGGCCAAGCTGAATCGGGACTGGCGCGCCACGGTGCATGCCGTGCAGCGCTTGACGCCGACTATTGTTGAAGTGGTGATCAAGGCGCCAGCCGCGGCGCGGGGCTTCAAGCCTGGGCAGTTTTATCGCCTGCAAAATTTCGAGGCGAGGAGCCGGCTTGTCGGCGGCGTGCTGCCGGCCACACGGCTGACGATGGAAGGGCTAGCACTGACTGGCGCGGCGACCGACAAGGTTCGAGGCTTGCTGTCCACCATCGTTCTCGAGATGGGGGGTTCGGCCGACCTGTGCGCCGACCTCAGGCCGGGTGAACCCGTGGTGCTGATGGGGCCCACGGGAACGCCGACGCACATCACGGCCAATGAGACGGTGCTGCTCGTGGGTGGCGGGCTGGGCAACGCCGTGCTGTTCTCGATAGGCTCCGCATTCCGTGCCCAGGGCTCGAAAGTTCTCTATTTCGCCGGCTACAAGAAGATGATCGACCGCTACAAGGTCGAAGAAATCGAGGCCGCGTCCGACGTGACTGTCTGGTGCTGTGACGAAAGCCCGGGCTTCGAGGCCACGCGTGCCGGGGACAAGAGCTTCGTCGGCAATATCGTGCAAGGCCTGCAGGCGTACGCCGATGGCACTCTGGGCCATACGATGATTCAGATGCCGGAGGTCGACCGCATCATCGTCATCGGCTCCGACGCCATGATGGCGGCAGTGGCCCAGGCGCGCAACGACGTACTGCGCAAGTACTTGAAGGCCGGGCATTTCGCGGTGGGCTCGATCAATTCACCGATGCAATGCATGATGAAAGAGATCTGTGCCCAATGCCTGCAGCCACACATCATGGCCGATGGGTCAACGCGTTATGTGTTTTCCTGCTTTAACCAGGACCAGGAGCTCGATCGGGTCGACTGGCCGGCATTGAGCGCGCGCCTGCGGCAAAACAGCGTTCAGGAAAAACTGACCGCAAAGTGGATCGCGGCTTGCCGTGCGGCTGCCTGAGGCACCCCAGCCACTCGCATTGTTGACATTGACCCGACCATGCCTACCGCGCCCCGCCTTGTTCTTGCCCGGTGTATTGCGGGCCTCGCTGCAGTCATGACGTTCGCATCTGCGGCTCGGGCCTCAGAGGTGAGGGTCGCGGTCGCGACGAACTTTGCCGAGGTGGTCGAGAAGATCAAGCCGGCATTCGAGGCCAGGACAGGGCATAGGCTGACGCTGACGACCGGATCTACCGGCAAGCTGTATGCGCAGATCAGGAACGGTGCGCCTCTTGAGGTGTTGTTGGCCGCAGACGCCCAGACTCCGCAGCGCCTGGTGGCGCAGGGTGAAGCGGTTGCAGCTTCGCGATTCACCTACGCCTTGGGCAGGCTGGCGCTGTGGAGTGCAACGCCGGGATTGGTCGGGGCCGACGGCGCCGTCACATTGCGCAGCGGCGGATTTCGTCACCTTGCGATTGCAAACCCGGACCTTGCACCGTTCGGAGCGGCTGCGCGCGAGACGCTTCGGGCGTTGAACGCCTGGGAAACACTCCAGCCGAAAATCGTGTATGCGCAAAACATCGGACACGCGTATTCGATGGTCGCCAGTGGAAACGCGGAGCTGGGATTGATTGCACTGTCGCAACTCTCGGGCGCAGGTGTCGCGGTTGGCGGCAGTTCATGGGTTGTTCCCTCCGCCTTGCACACCGTGATTCGGCAAGACGCCGTGCTGCTGGAGCGCGGCCGGGACCATGCTGGTGCGCATGCTTTCATGGCGGAGTTGAAGTCTGCCCAGGTGCGCAAGACGATTCAAGCGTTCGGCTACATGCTGGAATAGGCGTCGGGTGCCACTCGATCTCGAGCCCCTGTGGCTGTCACTGAAACTCGCCGCAGCCGCGACGCTGGTGTTGCTCGCGCTTGGGTCGCCGCTGGCGTGGTGGTTGGCCCATACCAGGTCTCGAATCAAGGCCGCGGTCGAGGCGATCACCGCCTTGCCGCTGGTGCTGCCGCCCACGGTGCTTGGCTTCTACCTGCTGCTGCTGTTCAGCCCGCGTTCGGCCTTCGGTGGCTGGTGGGTGCAGGTCACGGATACGACATTGGCGTTCTCGTTCGCAGGTCTGCTCGTGGCCTCCGTGCTCTATTCCCTGCCGTTCATGGTGCAGCCCCTGCAACTCGCATTCGAAGCCGTGGGGCGCGCTCCGCTCGAGGCCGCTGCGACGCTGCGCGCCTCTGGACTTGACGCGTTTTTCAGCGTGGCTGCGCCGATGGCGCTGCGCGGCTACCTCAGCGCCATCGTGCTGACCTTCGCGCACACGATCGGCGAATTCGGCGTGGTGTTGATGGTCGGCGGCAACATTCCCGGGCAGACCAAGGTGATTTCGATTGCAATCTATGAACACGTCGAAACCCTGCGATACGCCAGCGCCCATGTATTGGCGGCGGGCTTGATGCTGTTCTCGTTTGTTGTCCTGCTGTTCGTCTACACGATGAATCGGCGCTACCCGATGCAGGTGGGATGACGCCGTGGGCATGCTGTCTCTCGACTTGCAATTGAACTTTCCAGGCTTCGAGTTGCGCGCCCAACACGAAGGTGTGATTGACGGCATCACGGCACTGTTCGGCCCCAGCGGTTCGGGCAAGAGCACGCTGCTGCGCTGCATCGCAGGTCTCGAGCCCGCGGTGACGGGGCGCCTGGGCTTCGACAACGACGTTTGGTTGGGCTCCCCCAATGAGCGATGTGTGCCGGCGCATGAACGCGGTGTCGGCTTCGTGTTCCAGGACGCGCGCCTGTTTCCGCACCTTTCGGTCCAGGGCAATCTGCGTTACGCCGACAGGCGTTCGAGCCACGTCACGACCCGACCGATCGTCTTCGATGATGTGGTACAGGCACTCGATCTTGCTGGGTTGCTGGGGCGCAGGCCGGTCTCGCTGTCAGGTGGCGAGCGTCAACGGGTCGCCATCGGCCGCGCGCTGTTGACGCGGCCGCGTCTGCTGCTGATGGACGAGCCGATGTCGGCGCTCGACGCTGCGCGCAAAGCGGAGATCCTGCCCTATCTGGAACGCTTGCCCGCGAGATTCGGTGTGCCAGCGCTGTATGTCACGCACGACATCGACGAAGTCGCCCGGCTTGCGACCCGGATCATGCTTCTGTCACAGGGACGGATCATTGCCGCGGGGCCGATTCAAGAGATTCTCGAGCGCGCTGACCTGCAGCATGTCACCGGGCGATTTGAGGCAGGTGTGCTGTTGACCACCCGCGTGCTGCGGCACGATGCCGCCTATCACCTGACATACCTTGATCTTCACGGCCAGTGCATCGTCGTGCCTCAGGCCAGCGCCGAGGTCGGCAGCGACATGCGGGTGCGAATTCGCTCGCGCGACGTGGCCCTGGCCCTGCGCAGACCGGAGGGTTCGAGCATACGCAACGTGCTGGCGGGCCGGCTCGTCGAGATTGCCAGCGACCCGGCGACGCCCTACGCCGAAACGCTGGTCGACATCGGCGGCGCGCGGCTGCGCGCCCGCGTCACCCGGCACGCAGTTGCCGAACTCGGATTGGTTGAGGGCGCTCCAGTGTTCGCATTGGTGAAGAGCATTGCCCTGGGATGAGAAAATTGTCGCCATGAGCAAAGCCTTCACGCGCGAAGCCGATGCGGCGCAAGACGATGACGACGAGTTGGTTGCGCCAGCCTTGCCCAGCGGCGCCCGCAACTACCTCACTCCGCAAGGTTATGCGCGGCTGCGTGGTGAGCTATTGGCTTTGCTCGACGTTGAACGCCCGAAGATCGTCGAGGTTGTTTCCTGGGCAGCCAAGAACGGTGACCGCTCTGAGAATGGCGACTACCTCTACGGCAAAAAGCGGCTGCGGGAAATCGACCGCCGGATCCGCTTTCTCACCAAACGCCTGGATATCGCCGAGATTGCCGATCCGAGCGTGCACCACGGCAAAGACCAAGTGTTTTTCGGCGCCACGGTAACCTATGCCAATCAAAAGGGCGAGCAGCGCTGTGTCACGATCAAGGGCATCGACGAGGCGGACAACCTCGCCGGCGAAGTGAGCTGGGTCTCGCCCGTTGCGCGTGCCTTGCTCAAGGCGCGCATCGGCGATGAAATCCAGTTGGTTACACCGGGAGGGCCGGAACGGATCGAGGTGATGGCGGTGTCGTACCCTTCGCCTTTGAATTGACGGCGCCGCCTGGCCGCTACGGCTTGATGCGCGCGACGCGCAGCACAGCAGGGGCGCGTTTCAAGGTGCGAATCACGTTGGCGAGTTGGAGCCGGTCACGCACGCTCAGCACGAGCTTCAATTCTGCGGTCGTGGCCGCGTCATTGCCCATTTCAATGTGAGTGATGTCGGCCTCGGCGCTGCTGACAGCGGACGCAACCTGAGCCAGCGCGCCCTTGGAGTTGTGCAGCAGCACCGTGACGCCGGTTTCGAATGAGCGGGCGGGTTGCTCGGCCCATTCCACGCTCATCCAACTCTCCGGGTCGCGCTCGAACAAGCGTTTGCCGACGCTGCACTCGGCGGTGTGAACCAGCAGCCCTTCGCCGCGGCCTAGATAGCCGACGATGGCGTCACCCGGGATCGGCCGGCAGCAACTCGCCAGTTGCACCTGTGCGCCGTTGGCACCATCAATCACGATCAGGCCTTGCGAAGGCGTCGATTCGTCTTCTCCATAGCGACCCATGGTGAGTGTCAGCGCATCGGGTTTGCTGCCGCTTTCGACGAGCAGACGCGCCAGGCGCTTGGCGACGATGCTGGCAATCTTGCGGCCCAATCCAATATCCACCAGCAAGTCGGCCTGGGATCGATTGCCGCTCCAGCGCACCAGGGTTTGCCAGACCGGTGCACCCTGTGGCCCGGCGTCGGGAAGCTGAAGGCCCTCGGCCATGAGGGCACGGTTCAGGAGGCGTTCGCCCAACTCCTGCGACTCTTCCTGCTCCATGTTCTTCAGGAAGTGGCGAATCTTCGATCGGGCCCGACCCGTGCGAACGAAGTTGAGCCAGGCCGGGTTCGGGCGTGCGCCCGGCGCGCTGATGACTTCGACGACGTCGCCGCTGCGCAGCTCGGTGCGCAGCGCGACCGGCTCGCCATTGACCTTGGCTGCCACGCAACGGTCGCCAACGTCGGAATGAATCGCGTAGGCAAAGTCGATCGGTGTCGCGCCGCGTGGCAACGCGAGGATCTTCGACTTTGGTGTGAACACGTAAACCGCGTCGGGGAACAGGTCGATCTTGACGTGTTCGAGGAATTCGCTCGCGTCGCGTGTTTCGTCCTGTATGTCAATCAGCGATTGCAGCCACAGCGTGCCCAGGCGCTGTGCCTCCTGCGCTTGCGCCGTGCCGCTCGCATGGCTCTTGTACATCCAATGCGCGGCAATGCCCTTCTCGGCCACCGCGTTCATGGGCTCGGTACGAATCTGAAATTCAACCGCCGTTCCGAGCGGACTCACCAGCGTTGTGTGCAGGGACTGGTATCCGTTCGCTTTGGGAATCGCGATGTAGTCCTTGAAGCGTCCGGGAAGTGGCTTGTACACCTGGTGCAGAATGCCCAGCGCGGTGTAGCACTCGGGCAACGTGGCGACGATCACGCGAAAGCCGAAGATGTCGCTGACCTGGGCGAACGTGAGGCGCTTCTCTCGCATCTTGCTGTAGATGGAGAACAGCGTCTTCTCGCGCCCCGCCACGTGCACCGGCATCTTGGCTTGAGCAAATGCGTGCTCCACGTCTTGCTCGATACGCTCGACCAAGTCGCGCCGATATCCGCGAGCTTTCTGAACCGCCTTGGACAGCGCACCAAATCGCCAGGGTCTCTGGTGCTCGAACGACAATTCCTGGAGTTCGCGGTAGGTCTGGTTCAGCCCGAGTCGGTGTGCGATCGGCGCATAAATTTCCAGTGTTTCGGCCGCGATGCGGGCTCGCTTTGGCGCGGCAATCACGTCGATCGTGCGCATGTTGTGCAGGCGATCGGCGAGCTTGATAAGAATCACGCGCACGTCGCGCGCCATAGCCAGCAGCATCTTGCGAAACGACTCGGCTTGCGATTCTTCCTGGGTTGAGAATTGCAGCTTGTCGAGTTTCGTCAACCCGTCAACCAGATCGGCGGTGGGCGCGCCGAACCTTTCGATCAGATCCGACTTGCTGACGCCGCAATCTTCGATCGCATCGTGCATGAGCGCCGCCATGATGGCCTGCACGTCAAGTTTCCAGTCGGCACACAGGCCCGCGACAGCGATAGGGTGCGTGATGTAAGGCTCGCCTCCGGCGCGGAATTGACCGAGGTGTGCTTCATCGGCGAAGCGGTAGGCGTCGCGAATACGCTTGATGTCGGCGGCACTGAGGTAATCGAGCTTGGCTGTCAGGGCCGCGAATGACGCCGAGGCGGCGTCGCCAGTGCCCGGTGGTGCGGCTGGCGCGCGCTTGCGCTTGTCCGGCCGGAAGGGCGGCTCTTGTATGGCGGAGGTAGAGCGGGTGCCCATGCCGCGAATTTAGCGCGGATCGACAGCACCTGCATGGCACGAGGCAGAAATTGTGCCGGCCAAACGCACTGAGCTGCGAACCCGCGAACCCTTGCGGGCTGGGCTTCGCGCGATTGGCTTAGATTGGCACTTTGCGCAGCATCTCGATGCCGATCTCTCCCGCGGCGATTTCGCGCAGCGCGGTCACGCCGGGCTTGTTCTTCGATTCAATCTTCGGGGCGTGACCCTGACTGAGCATACGTGCCCGGTAGGTCGCTGCCAGCACGAGCTGGAAACGGTTTGGAATCTTCACAAGGCAGTCTTCGACGGTGATGCGGGCCATTGGCAATTCCAGGGTGAAGCAGAAACGCGCCTGAGTACGTCAATCCAGGTCCAGGGCGGAGAACACGGCGGGCTTGGTTCGGCGCTGCGCGCTGTATTTGAGGCGCTGCGAATGAACAATCGTTTTCAGGTCGAAAACGGCCGCCTCGAACAGGGCGTTGATTATAACGAAGTCGAAGTGCCGCGCCTGCGCAACTTCCACGCGTGCATTCGCCATGCGCCGCTGAATCACTTCGGGCGGGTCTTCGCCGCGCCGCTGCAAGCGCTGTTGCAACTCGTCCCAGCTCGGGGGCAATACGAAAATCAGTACGGCATGGGGGAAGAGGCGTTTGATCTGAAGCGCGCCTTGCCAGTCGATTTCGAGCATCACATCCTGGCCGCGATGCAGGTCTTGTTCGATCGCGGCGCGCGAGGTACCGTACAAGCAACCGTGCACCTGCGCCCACTCGAAGAACTCGTCACGCGCAATCTTGGCGCGGAACGTGGCCTCGTCAACGAAGTGGTACTCCCGGCCCTGCTGTTCCTGGCCGCGTGGTGCACGCGTCGTGTGCGACACCGACAGCACAAGAAGGTGGTCGATTTCGAGCAGCGATTTGACGAGGCTGGACTTTCCAGCTCCGCTGGGCGCGGCCACGACAAACAAGTTGCCTGGAAATTCCATGCAGGCCGGCACATCCGTCGATAAACGCCAGGCACGAATGAGCGCGCGGCGTTTTGATTTCGGTGGTGGAGAGGAGGAGGATCGAACTCCCGACCTTCGCATTGCGAACGCGACGCTCTCCCAGCTGAGCTACCCCCCCACGCGAACCGCGAGTCTAGCAAATCGGTCTGCAGTTGCGTCGGCCCCAAGGCGCGCCGGCAATGATTGACAATCAGGCCGGACACAAACCACGTTCTCGGCTCCACGAGGCGGAAACACCATGACCTCACTCGACCCCGATTGGCTTGACCGTCAATACAACAATCGCGCCCTCATTCCCGAGCATCCGGAAATTTTCGATCGCTGGTCTCGCGCTTCGGCGCTGGCGCGTGAAAAATCCGTCTGCCAAATCGATCTTCGCTATGCAAGAGGGCCCAACGACACGCTCGACGTCTTTGTGCCGCGCCTGCAAAACGCACCCGTGCTCGTGTTCATCCACGGCGGCTACTGGCGCTCGCTCGACAAGCGCGATGTCTCATTCGTCGCTCCGTCCTTCGTTCAAGACGGGGCCATGGTCGTGGTCCCGAACTACGCGCTGTGCCCGGCTGTGACGATTGATCAAATCGTGCTGCAGATGGTGCAGGCGATGCAGTGGGTGTACCGCAATGCTGGGTCGTACGGTGCCGACCGGAACCGGATCGTCGTCGCTGGTCATTCGGCAGGTGGGCACCTCGCGGCGATGATGTTGAGCTGTTTGTGGCCCGAGGTGGCAGGCGACTTGCCCGCCGGCCTGGTGTCGTCTGCAATGTCGATTTCCGGCCTGTTCGACCTCGAGCCCTTGCGGCACACGCCGTTCCTGATGAACGACTTGCGCTTGACCCGCGAATCTGCGTGGAGGCTCAGTCCGGCGAACTTTCCCCGGCCCGCAGGCGTGCTGCATGCTGCGGTTGGCGCCGACGAAAGCACCGAATTTCTGCGTCAGAACGACTTGATCCGCAACCGTTGGGGTGCGCAGACCGTCCCGGTGTGTGAGCGCATCCCCGCGACGAACCACTTGACGATACTCCACGATTTTGCCGACTCTAAAGGTCGGCTGCACGAGCTGGCGCTGCAGTTGCTCGGGATTGCGGGGCCGGCGCAAGGCTGAGCGCCGGGCGGCAGCACGCTGAGCTGTCCCATTGCTTTTGCCGATGGTGCGAATTGTCGATTTGAATTGGCGCGATGCTGCGCGGTGCAGTAGTCTGCGCGACGGGTCTGCGGGGCAGCGCACAGCGCCTGTCAAGCGGGCGATTCCAGAGTGTTTCAACAGCAGGAGATGAACATGGGCTTGAAAGGGTCGAAAACCGAGCAGAACCTGAAAGACGCTTTCGCCGGCGAATCGCAGGCGAATCGCCGCTATCTGTACTTCGCAAACAAGGCCGACATCGAAGGCCAGAACGATGTTTCGGCGCTGTTTCGTTCCACCGCCGAAGGTGAAACCGGACATGCGCACGGACACCTTGAGTTCCTCGAGGCGACGGGTGACCCCGCGACCGGGTTGCCGATCGGCTCGACACGGCAGAACCTGAAAGCCGCCGTGGCCGGCGAGACCCACGAGTACACCGACATGTACCCTGGCATGGCCAAGCAGGCGCGCAGCGAAGGCTTCGGCGAAATCGCCGATTGGTTCGAAACCCTGGCCAAGGCGGAGCGCTCACACGCCAACCGCTACCAGAAGGCACTTGACGCGCTGGCTGACTGAGCCAGCGCACCAAGGCCCGCAAGGGCCTGCGTGGCTGGCCTGGCCCGCCTGAAGCAGTACAACGCTAACCGACAAGGGGCCTCGCGCCCCTTGTTCATTGGAACAACCGCACACCATGAGCAATCGAGAAGGCAACCTCGACGCGCCGACACGGCACCCGGTCGACTGGAAGAATCCGGCCTTCTACGACGAAGCCGCCGCGTTCAAGGAAATGGAGCGCGTGTTCGACGTGTGCCATGGCTGCCGGCGTTGCGTCAGCCTGTGCCGCGCTTTCCCGACTCTGTTCGATCTGGTCGATGCGACGCAAGACGGTGAGGTGCACGGCGTGGCGAAGAAGGCGTACTGGAACGTCGTGGACCAGTGTTATCTGTGCGACCTGTGCTACATGACAAAGTGCCCATATGTTCCGCCGCACCCGTGGAATCTGGATTTCCCACACCTGATGTTGCGCGCCAAGGCGATCAAGCACAAGGCGGGCAAGGTCAGCGCCGGCGAAAGGTTTCTGGCCTCGACCGACGCGCACGGCCAGTTTGCCGGCATTCCGATCGTGGTGCAGGCGGTGAATGCGATCAACAAGACAAAGCCCGCGCGCAAACTGATGGAAAAGGCGCTCGGCGTGCACCGCGACGCATGGATGCCCGAACTCGCCACGCAACGCTTTCGCTGGAGTGCGGCCAAGGCGGGCAAAGCGACGACGGTTGTCGACGGTGAGCGCAGCCCGGGCAAGGTCGCGATTTTTGCCACTTGCTACGTCAACTACAACGAGCCCGGTATCGGCCACGACCTGCTGAAATCGCTCGAGCACAACGCGATTCCGTATGTGATCGTCGAGAAAGAGAGCTGCTGTGGCATGCCCAAGTTGGAGCTGGGCGATCTCGAAGGCGTAGAGCGCCACAAGAGCGTGAACATTCCCATGCTCGCGAAGTACGCGCGCGAGGGTTACGCCATCGTGTCGGCGATTCCGACCTGCACCTTGATGTTCAAGCAAGAGCTGCCGCTGCTGTTCCCCGAAGATCCGGAGGTGCGCCTGGTGCAGCAGGCGATGTTCGACCCCTTTGAATACTTCGTCGCGCGCCACAAGGACGGGATGCTGAAAACTGACTTCAAACAGCCTTTGGGCAAGGTCAGCTATCACATCCCCTGTCACGGCCGGGTGCAAAACATTGGCAAGAAGACGCAGGAGCTCTTGCAACTGATCGGAAAGTCGGTGCCGGTGCAACTGACTACGGTGGAGCGGTGTTCTGGTCACGCTGGCACCTACGGCGTGAAGAAGGACTATCACGAGTCAGCCATGAGGATCGGAAAGCCTGTGTTCCAAGCGATGGCCAAAGACGAACCGGACTACATCAGTTCCGACTGCGCGCTCGCCGGGCACCACATCGCGCAGGGCATGCTAAACGCGGGCTCTCCTGCCGCCAGGCTCGAGCACCCGCTGAGCCTGCTTCGAATTGCCTATGGATTGGAGTGAGCGCGATGACCATCACCCGCGACAGCCTCATCGGCCTGGAGGCGTACGCCAAGATTCGCAAGTCCTCGAGCGCGGAAATGATCGCGCATCGCAGGCTGCGGACCGTTCATCTGGGCGAACATGTGAGCGTTCAATTCGAAGATGAACGCACAATCCGCCGCCAAATCCAGGAAATGCTGCACATCGAAAAGATCTTCGAAGAGCAGGGCATTCAAGACGAGATCGACGCTTACGCCGCCTTGGTGCCGGACGGAAGCAATTGGAAAGCAACGATGCTCATCGAGTACCCCGACGTTGCGGAGCGCAGGCGCGAGCTGGCTCGATTGATCGGCGTCGAAGACCGGATGTTCGTCGAAGTCGAGGGGCATGGCCGTGCCTATGCAATCGCCGATGAGGATCTGGACCGCGAAACCGACGAGAAGACCTCCGCCGTGCATTTCCTGCGCTTCGAATTCTCCAAGGCAATGCGCGAAGCGGTTCGTGCCGGTGCCGGCGTCAAGCTCGGCTGCGACCACGTCAACTATCCGGCGCATGTGACGATTGCCGCGGAAACGCTGGCGAGCCTGGCGGGCGATCTGCGCTAGACGTCGGCCTCACGCCGGTCGTGCGTCCAGAGTATGGCGATACGGCAAGGTTCGTTCCGGCCCTTGCCGACCAGACGCTCCTATCCAACGACGGTGTGCTCGTCGTGAACCGCAGGAGCCATGACAGGCGCAGCCTCGAGACACTGAGCAGCGGCCTGCCGCGGACCGATTGTTCTGATCTACCGCCACGGGCTCGCGCTATCGCTCAGCGGCCTGCGGCTGGTGATGGCAAGCGGGGCGGGCTCGCGCAGGGCGAGTGGTGAATCGGGTGAGCATTGCGCACACGCTCGCGTGCAAGCGATAGGCCGGTACAGAGGCCTCGGATGAGGATTTTGATCGATGCTCATCGGCGGGGCGGAAGGGAAACGGATTTCGTGAAATATGGGGTTGTTGGGGGTTGTATGGGCTTGCATTCAATACTGTATAAACGTACAGTTATCAGATGGACACCCTATCCGCCGCTGCTGCTGTATTGAGTTCTGCGCCAGTGCGGGGCGGCAGCCCTGTGATGCGTCATGCGTTTTCTCCTGAGACCTTGCACCCCGACCTGTGGCGCGGCCACCAATTCGGGCGCCACGCCGAGCATGGCTTGCCAAGCGGTTTCGCGGCGCTCGATGCGCAACTGCCCGGTGGCGGCTGGCCGCGCCGCTCGCTCACCGAATTGCTGCTGCCGCACCCTGGGATTGGCGAGATTCGTTTCCTGAGCCATTGCCTGCGCGCCACGCAGCGCAGTGGCCGGCCGGTGATGCTGTTCGATCCACCCGCTGCGCTTTCCGGTTGGGCCCTGGCACAGCTCGGGCTGGAGGTGGAGCAATTGCTGATCGTGGTCACCCGGGCCGGGCCCGCTCAGATTGAGGAAATGCGTGTTGCTGCACGGGAGACTGACGAAACGCGGACGAGGGCTCGCCTGTGGGCCTTGGAGCAGGCCCTCAAAAGCGGGCATGTAGGGGCGGTATTGGCGTGGTTGCCGCCACGCCTGCGTACCGAGTGTCTGCGCCGCCTGCAACTCGCGGCCCATGCGCACGACGGGGTGGCGTTCGTATTGCGTGAAATGGCTGCTGCGCAGCACCCCAGTGCTGCACCCCTGCGCCTGGCGTTGCGCCCGGGCGGGGCCGATGTGCTGGCGCTGCGTGTGCTCAAGCGCCGCGGTCCGCCGCTGGAAGCTTCGCTGCAACTGGCACTGCCACCTGTGTTATGCCGCAGTGCGCGCCAGCGGGTACACGCTGGCGCGGCGCAGATGCCCATGTTGCACGCCGCGACCTTCGTCAATCTGGCCTGACCGATCCGTGAGCAACACCGTTTCTTCATCGAGTCTTTTCCGTGCTCTGGATCGCTTTGCATCTGCCGCTGCTCTCTCTCGAATCGTTCGCCGCCACGTACTGCGGTGCAGCCGACGCCGTGCCCATGGCTCTGCTCGACGCTCAGCACATTGCCCACGCCAACCCAGTAGCGCAGGCGTTGGGCGTCAAACCCGGCTTGAAGCGCGCCACGGCACTAGCGCTCGCGCCGCACCTTGTCCTCGGCCAGGCTGACCCGCAGCGCGACGCACAGGCGCTGGCGGCGGTCGCGCATATCGCCTTGGCGTTCACGCCGAGCGTTTCGCTCCAGCCGGCGCAGGAGCACGCAGCGGCGCCACAAACAGTTTTACTCGATGTGCAACGCAGCCTGCGTTACTTCGGAGGCCTTGACGCTTTGGTGGCGCGTCTGCATGAAGCCTTGGCCGGTTTGGGCCATCGCATCCATTGCGTCCACGCCCCCACCGCGATGGGCGCAGCCTTGCTGGCGCGCTTGCATCAGCAGCTGCGGTGCCCCGATCTCGCTGCATTGCATGCAGCGCTGGATGCTGCCCCGGTGTGGCTGCTCGGCCCGGGGCGCGAACATTGGGAGGCTTTGCAAGGCATGGGGCTGCGCACGCTGGCCGACCTGCGGCGCCTGCCGCGTGCCGGCATCGCCCGCCGTTTCGGCGAGGCCTTGCTCAGCGAACTCGACCGCGCGCGCGGGGATCAGCCCGATCCGCGCGAAGTGATCGTCTTGCCGGATCGGTTCGAAAGCCGCGCCGAGTTGTTTGCTCGCGCCGACACCACCGAGCAGGTCTTGCAAGGGGCGACGGTGCTGCTGGCACGCCTGGTTGCATGGTTGGCCGCGCAACACGCCCAGGTGCGCCGCTTCACGCTGGCGATGCAGCATGAAGCACGGCGTCACAGCGATACAGCAACGCCAACATCGTTGAACATTGCTCTGGCCGAGCCTTCACGCGACCCGGCCCATTTGCTGGTGTTGCTGCGCGAACGCCTGGCGCGGTTGCCATTGAGCGCGCCCACATTCGAATTGCACCTGTGTGCCGATGAAATCGTGCACCGCGCGCCGCCGAACAGCGAGTTGTTCCCCACGCCTGGCAGTGAAGCCGAGGGCTTGACCCGCTTGATCGAACGGCTGCAGGCGCGCCTGGGCAACGAGCAGGTGCAGCGTTTGGTGTTGGTGCATGACCACCGGCCCGAGCGGGGCAGCCCGGCGCAGGCTGTACATGCCGATACGGCGCTGTCGGTCAAGCTCGGTCAAAGACTCGGTCATAAAGGGCTTGCGTCGCGTTCGAGCCCACACATCGCACCGCGCCCGGTGTGGCTGTTGCCCGAGCCCGAGCCATTGCCCGAACGCCAATCGCGTCCCTGGTTCGAAGGCCGGGCGCTGCAGTTGCTGAGCGGCCCTGAGCGCATCGAGGCCGGCTGGTGGGACGCCGGCCTTGCCGAGCGCGATTACTTCATCGCGCAAGCGCTGGACGGTGCCTTGCTCTGGATTTATCGGACACGTTTACCGCTGTCTGCGGGGGCGCAGGGCTGGTTTTTGCAAGGCCGGTTTGCTTGAGCGCACCGATGCCCGCCAGGCATGGGGTCAGCATTCCCGCAAGAATCCATTCTCGACAACACTCTGGGGGCCAACGTGAAATCGCCAACCCGATATGTTTTCGCCGCCATTGCGATGGCAGCCCAAGTCGCCGCAGCCGAAGTCTTGCCAGCGACGCACTGCGCGTACTCGTACTCATGTTCTTCCCGCCGTTGACGCTCGGCCTCGTGACCCTGCTGTTCAAGTGAGGCCGTGCTTGTCGGCCTCGGACGTGAACGAGTCGGCGTAGAACTCTTCGGCAGGCAGAGCGCAAAGCTGCACGAAGTCGCGCTGTGCAGCATCGACCATCGCCGGCACGCCACAGGCATAGACCTGATGCTCGCTAAGGTCGGGCCAGTCTTGAAGCACCGCCTGATGCACCAGGCCGATGCGGCCAGTCCAGCCATCCTCGGGCTTCGCCTCCGACAGCACTGGGACGTAGCGCAGATTCGGCATGCGCAATGCCGCTTGCTCCGCCCATTCGTGCAGATAGAGGTCAGCGCGACTGCGACAGCCCCAATAGAGCTGCGTGGGTCGGATGATGCCTTTGAATTCGATCTGTTCAATGATCGCCTTGATCGGCGCGAAGCCGGTTCCCGAGGCCAGCAGAACGATCGGCTTGTCCGAAGTTTCCCGCAGGAAGAAACTGCCGAACGGCCCTTCGATGCGCAGAATGTCCTTTTCCTTCATCGCGCCGAACACATGGTCGGTGAACTTGCCTCCAGGCATGTGCCGCACGTGTAGTTCGATCGCCGGTTTGTCGGTCTGTGAGTGCGGCGCATTGGCCATCGAATAGCTGCGGCGGGCGCCGTCGCGCAAGATGAACTCGATGTACTGGCCCGCGTGGTAGCGCAGCGTGTCGTTCGCCGGCAACTGCAACGTCAGCAATGCCACATCGGCGGCGGGCTTGGTGACAGCAATCACGCGGCACGGCATCTTGCGCACCGGGAATTCGCCCGCGCCGGGCACCATCCGCGCCTCGAGCACGATGTCGGTCTGCGGCAATGCGCAGCAGGTCAGCATCAATCCCGCACTTTCTTCAGCAGCGCTGAGGGCCTTGGACTGGTGCGGGCGATGGCGGATTTTGCCTTCGAGCAAGCGGCACTTGCAGGAGCCGCAGGCGCCGTCGCGGCAGCCATACGGCAGGCCAATGCCTTGACGGATGGCTGCGCCGAGCACGGTCTCATCGGGTTCGGTCTGAAATGTGCGGCCGCTCGGCTGTACCGTGATCGTGAACGTCATTGCTGGACGGAAAGTGCGGTAAAGGTAAAGTGAGGCGCGATTGTGCCCGCTGCCCCATGCCCCTGGATTACGCCAGACCCACTCGATTCAAACGACCGACGCTTCTGATCGTGGGCTGCGGAGACATCGGCATGCGAGTCGCGGCGCTTCTGCGCGGTCGCTGGCGCCTGGTCGCTCTCACCTCTGACCCGGGGCGCGTGGGCGCGCTGCGCCAGGCCGGACTGCGGCCGATCGTCGGCGATCTGGACGATGCCTCGACTCTGGGGCGTTTGGCCGGCCTGGCCGATGCGGTCTTGCATCTTGCGCCACCGTCCGCCAGCGGCAGCCTCGATTCGCGCACACGCAATCTGCTCGGTGCGTTGTCGCGCCGCGGCCGGCTGAGATGCCTTGTCTATGCCAGCACGAGCGGCGTGTACGGCGATTGCGGCGGGGCGCTGATCGACGAGACGCGCCGGGTTGCTCCGGCCACGGAACGTGCAAAACGTCGTGTCGACGCCGAGGCCCGGTTGCGCTGGTTCGGCCGCGCGTTTGCGGTGCGCGTGAGCTTGCTGCGCATTCCCGGCATCTACGCGGGCGACAGGCCAGGCGGGCATCCACGCGAGCGCCTGCTGCGCGCCACGCCAGTGTTGCGCACGCAGGACGACGTCTATACCAACCACATCCACGCCGACGACCTGGCACGCATCTGCGTCGCTGCACTGCACCACGGGCGGCCGCAGCGCGTGGTGAACGCGAGCGACGACACGAAGCTGATGATGGGCGACTACTTCGATCTGGCCGCCGACCTGTGCGGCTTGCCGCGCCCGCCACGCGTCACGCGCGAACAAGCTTGGGCTACGCTCGGTCACATGGCGCTGAGTTTCATGAGCGAGTCAAGGCGACTTGACAACCGACGCCTGAAGACCGAGCTGAGCTTTCGCCTGCGCTACCCGACCGTAGAGCAGGGTCTGCTGGCCTGAAACGCCAAGCCGATCGGGTTCAGATCCCCTTGGGCTTGCTCAAAGTCTGCCTGCGGTCGACGCTTTGAACGTGCAGGATCTGCGACTGCCCGGCACGCCGAATCTCCAGAACCACGTCGCGCTGCACGGCACTGCGCCACAGCGTCTTGTACAGCGTTTCGAGTTGCGTGACTGCAGTGCCATCGATGCTGACGATGCGATCGCCGGGCAGCACTCCGGCTTCTTCAGCCGGGCTGTCGCTGCTCACACGGGCGACGCGAACCGCGCCATCGTCCTCTACGCAATTCACCCCCAGCCAGGCGCGCGAACTGCCGCTTGAAGCGCCGTTGCGGCGCATTTCGGC
>Ga0315277_10000405_pt1 | contig 69338 bp, 63 predicted proteins | sample YL17G05_15_MG_FD_203695 | JGI IMG/M metagenome (GOLD analysis project Ga0315277, IMG submission 203695) | Sediment microbial communities from Yellowstone Lake, YNP, Wyoming, USA - YL17G05_15 | ecosystem: Environmental > Aquatic > Freshwater > Lake > Sediment | place: USA: Wyoming | collected...
CACCTACCTCCCCTACTGGGTCTCCGACCCCCGGGTGGCTGCCATCGGGCGCAACAACCGTACCGGCCTCCAGGTCTGGTCCGCCGAGCACGGCTACCCCGGCGACTACCACTACCGGGAGTTCCACAAGAAGGACGGTGCTTCCGGCCTCCACTACTGGAAGGTGACCGGGGCACGGGTCGACCTGGGGGACAAGGAGCTCTACAACCCGGCACGGGCGCAGGAGCGCATGCACGACCACAGCCGCCACTTCGCCAACCTGGTCGAGGACCTGGTGCGCGACTTCTATGGCCGAAGCCGCTTGTTCGGCATCGTGTCCGCCGCCTACGACACGGAGCTCTTCGGTCACTGGTGGTTTGAGGGGGTCGACTGGTTGCGCGAGGTGCTGCGCATCCTCTCCTGCAGTGAGGACGTGGAGCTCACCACGGCCTCGCGGCACGTGCGGGAGCACCCGCCGGAAGATGTGCTGGCCCTGCCCGAGAGCTCCTGGGGTCAGGCCGGCAACCACTTCACCTGGATGAACACCGACACAGAGTGGGTGTGGCCGCTCATCGGCGAGGCGCAGCTACGCATGGAGAGGCTGGTGGCGCGCTACCCACAGGCCTCGGGGCCCCTGGCCGACGCCCTCAACCAGGCCGGTCGCGAGCTTCTTCTGATAGAATCCAGCGACTGGCCCTTCCTGATCACCACCTGGCAGGCACGCGACTACGCCACCAACCGTTTTCAGGACCACCTGGAGCGCTTCCACCGCCTGGCAGACATGGCGGAGTACAACCAGGTGGACGAAGGTCTGGTGGCCCAGTATTTCGACTTGGACCGCGTCTTCCCCGACCTGGACTACCACGATTTTGCCGACCGAGAGCGCGTGGACCAGCGGGCCTCAGTCACGTAGGGGAGGGCCGGCCCCTCCGCGAGTGCGAAGGAGCCACAAGTATGCCGGTAATCTATTGGGCACCCCTCCTGCACTTCTATCAGCCGCCCCTCCAAATCTACGAGGTGCTGGCCAAGGTGGTGAACGAGTCTTACCGGCCCCTGCTGGAAGTGCTGGAGGAGAACCCCCACGCCAAACTCGCCGTCAACATCAATGCTGTCCTTACCGAACTCCTTTGGGAGCATGGCTTCCAGGACGTCATCGAGCGGCTGAAGGCCCTGGCCCAGCGGGACCAGGTGGAGTTCACGGGCTCCGCCAAGTATCACGCTATCCTGCCCCTCATCCCCCAGTACGAGATGCGGCGGCAGATCCGGCGCAACCACCTCACCAACCGCTACTTCTTCGGCGACCTCTATGATCCCCAGGGCTTCTTCCCACCCGAGATGTGCTACAGCCCGCAAGTGATAGAGCCGGTGGTCGATGGCGGCCACCGCTGGCTTATTCTTAGCGGCGTGGCCTGCCCAGTGGGCTGGCCCATGAACGCCATCCACCAGATCAGTCTGGATGGCGAAGCCATACTACCCGTCTTCTTCCGCGACGACATCCTCAGTAACAAGATCAGCTTTCAAGGTATCGACGGCCAGGGCTTTGTTGAGCACCTGCGGCAGCTCAAGGCGCCCGCCGGCAAGGACTGCTACGTGGTGACGGCGATGGACGCCGAGACCTTCGGCCACCACATCGAGAGCTGGGATCGTCTCTTCCTGGCTGAGGTGTACGAGTCTATCCTGCCCGAGACCGGCGCCTACCAGGAGGTCCAGGAGGCCCAGCCCCTGGCCGCCGGCCACCGCCGCCTAGTCGCCATGCCCCAGGAGCCATCCCTGGGCGAGGTGCGCATCGTCACCATCAGCGAACTCTTGGACCTCTTCCCTGCCGGCCAGCGAGTCCAGCCTCACCCCTCTTCCTGGAGCACCACCACCGACGACTTGAAGGCCCGTAACTACTACCCGTTGTGGAAGGACCCTGCCAACAACCTCCACCGCCTGCAATGGGAGCACACGGAAATCGTCCTGGGCCTGGTGCGGAGAGCCCAGGAGGTGACCGACAACGAGGCCAGCCAGCGACATGCCCAGATCGCCCGCGGCCTCGCGGACCCCGCCCTCCATAGCTGCCAGTACTGGTGGGCGAGCCGGCGCCCCCACTGGGACGTCAACATGATCGACCGTGGCCTGGGCCAGCAGGAGGAGGTCATCCTCAACGCCTTCCGCGCCGTCAATCTCAGCGGCGTTGAGGAAGCGGTGAAGCGGGAGTGCTACTACCGCGTGGTGGCCGCTCGCGACATCTGCAACAAGATCCGCGACCAGCTCTTCTGGGACAGAATCTGAGGCTGCCCTGTGCACTGGGCCAACTTCCTGCACATCTACCAGCCGCCCACACAGACCGAAGAGATCACCCGCCGGGTGGCAGACGAGTGCTACCGGAAGCTGGTGGACATTCTCCTCCGCCACCCACAGGCGCGCGTTACCCTCAACATCAACGCCTGTCTCACTGAGCAACTGGACAGGTACGGCCGGCACGACGTCATCGACGAGCTCAAGGCCCTGGCCGAGCGGGGCCAGATTGAGTTCACGGGCTCGGCCATGTACCACGCTATCCTCCCCCTCATTCCGTCCCACGAGGTGCGCCGCCAGATCGAGTTGAACACGGAAGTGAACCGCCGTTACTTCGGCGACTGGTACGCCCCACGCGGCTTCTTCCCGCCGGAGATGTGTTACAGCTTCGATGTGGCACAGGTGGTGGCCGCCATGGGCTTCGACTGGGTCATCGGCGACGAGATCGCCTACGATGGCAGGTTGGGCCACTGCTGGCCCGACCGCACCTACCGGGTGGAGGGTCTGCCTGAGTTCTACTTCTTCTTCAGGGAGCGTGCCGTGAGCGCCGGCCTCACCTACGGCCGCTTCCCGACCGCGGACAGCCTGCTCGACTGCCTGGCCGACCGCCGCCACCGCCGCGAGTACCTCCTCAGCGGCACCGATGGCGAGATCTATGGCCACCATCGCCCGGGCCAGGAGCGGCTCCTGGAGGAGCTCTACGGGGGCGACCTCCTGCCCACCTGCACCGTCTCGGAGCTGCTCCGGCTCTATTCGGAGGTAGAGACGGTTTCGCCCCTGGCGTCGTCCTGGAGCACGTGGGAGGACGAGATGGCGGCCGGCGCTCCTTACTCACACTGGCGCTACCCGGGCAACGAGCTGCACGAACTCCAGTGGGAGCTCACGAACCTAGTGGTGGAGGCCTTCGCCGCCTCGCCGGACGGAGGCGTCGCCGGGCCGGCGCGCACCGCCCTGGACCAGGGCCTCCACTCCTGCCAGTACTGGTGGGCAAGCTGTCGACCGTGGTGGGACACAGGCATGATCGAACGGGGAGCCGCTCTTCTCCTCGACGCCGTCCGCCGGGCCGCTGGAGTGCTGCCACCGGAGACGCTGCGACGGGCCGAAGCCCTGCACGACGACATCGTAGCGACGGCCCGGCGCTGGCAGGAGAGCGGCCAGGCGCGGCGCCTGCGTGAGGCGTACCTGCGCGAACACCCCCAGGTCGACGCCAAGCAGTTGACCTTCTCATCGTAGGTATTCCGCCCATGGGCCAGATCTATCTCGGCCTCGCCATCCACAACCACCAGCCCGTCGGCAATTACCCCTTTGTCTTCGAGCAGGTCTATCACGACGCCTACCTCCCATTCCTGGAGGCCCTGGAGCGGCATCCAGACGTCCGCATCTCCCTTCACATTTCGGGCTGCCTGCTGGACTGGTTGTTGCCCAACCGGCCGGAATACATCCGGCGGCTGGCCGCCCTCTGCGCCCGCGGCCAGGTGGAGATGATGACCGGCGGCTACTACGAGCCTATCCTGCCCATGATCCCGGACAGCGACAAGCTGGGGCAGATCGGCAAGCTCTCAGAGACAGTGCGGCGGCTCTTCGGGCAGGAGCCGGCGGGCCTGTGGCTGACGGAGCGCGTCTGGGAGCCGCACCTGCCGGCGCCTCTGGCCCGCGCCGGCGTCCGCTGGACGCTGGTCGACGACAGCCACTTTCTACGGCTGGGTATGGCCGATTCCGACCTGGACGGTTACTTCATCACGGAGGAGGAAGGCCTGCCCCTGAAGGTCTACCCCGGGAGCCAGTTCCTCCGCTACGCCATCCCCTGGGATCCTGTCGAAGACGTCATCGGGTACCTGCGTGACCAGGCTTCCGAGGAGCCCGGTCGCATCCTCGTCCTGGGCGACGACGGGGAGAAGTTCGGGAGCTGGCCCACCACCTACGCCCACTGCTGGGAGAAGGGCTGGATGGAGGACTTCTTCACCGCCCTGGAGGAGAACACGGGCTGGCTGAAGACGATACCCCTCGGCGAGCACGCCGAACGCTACCCAGCCCGCGGCATCGTCTACCTGCCCACCGCCTCCTACTCAGAGATGATGGAGTGGGCGCTGCCCACCCCGGCCCGCGTCGAGTTCGACCGCCTCGCCCGCGAGGCGAAGGATTCCGGCCGCGAGGACCTGCTGCGTCACCTCCAATCCGGCTTCTGGCGCTACTTCCTGGTCAAGTACCCGGAGGCCAACGCTATGCACAAGCGCATGCTGCGCGTGCACCGGAAGGTGGAGCAGGCCGCCACCCGCGGCGACGCCTCGGCGGCTCGCGATGCCCTCTGGAGCGGCCAGTGCAACTGCCCCTACTGGCATGGCGTCTTCGGGGGCCTTTACCTGCGGCACATCCGCTGGGCCACTCACCGCCGGCTCATCGCCGCCGAGCGGCAGGCGGACCGCCTCCTGCACGGCAGAACTGGCTGGCTGGAGGTCCGTCGCGAGGACCTGGACTACGACGGTCAGCCGGAGGTGCTGGTCCAGACCGCCGACCTTTCCCTCTGCTTCCACCCCCACCTGGGGGGCATGCTCTCGGAGTGGGACGTGCGCCGCCAGGACTGGAACCTCCTCAACGTCCTCAGCCGCCGCCGCGAGGCCTACCACGAACCGCTGCTGGAGGCGGAGGGCGCCGCCCCCGGCCTCCGCCAGCCGACCGGCGACGACACCGGTGCTGTGCACTCCATCCACGACGAGATGAGCGTCAAAGAGCCTGGGCTGGCTGCCCTCCTGGCCTTCGATCCGCATCGCCGCGGCGGCCTCCAGGAGCAGTTCCTGCCGCCGGAGGCCTCCCTTCCCGATTACGCCGCCAGCACCTTCGCCTCAGCCGGTGACTTCCTGCTCGGCCCCTGGCAGGCGTCCGTAGAGCGGACGAAGGAGAAGGTCACCGTCCGACTGGAGCGTCACGGGCGGCTCACGCTGGGAGACCAGTCGTTCCCGCTGCGCCTGGAGAAGGCGGTCACGGTGCCGCGCCGGGGCCAGCAGGTGGCGGTGCGCTACCGGGTGGAGAACGAGGGCCAGGAGGTCTCCTTCCTCCTCGCCAGCGAGTGGAACCTGAACCCCATCCAGGCCCCGGACGGCGACGACCGCATCCAGACGCTTCGCGTCAAGGGCAAGAAGCGCTCCCTGGCCCATGCGGGCCAGGCCGGGAGCGTTCGGCGGGCGGCGGTGGTCGGTGGCGCCGGCGTGGCCCTCGTCGCCAAGCTGGCCCAGTCTTGCACCCTCTGGCACTTCCCGGTGGAAAGCGTCTCCAACTCAGAAGGGGGCCTGGAGCGAGTGAACCAGGGCGCCTGCCTGGCCTTCCTCTTCGACCTTCACCTGGCACCAGGCGAGAGCCGGGAGCTGTCCCTCACCTGGACGGTAGAGGGATAGCACCGCCTTTGCCGAGGACGCTCCTTTTCGCTATGATGGCGTCCACGCGGCTCTGGCGCGCCGGGAGCATTTCGAGGCAATAGATCCAGGGGAGAAGACTCATGCCCAAGGCCCTTGTGAACGTCGTCCGCATCTACTACGAGGTTTACGGCCAGGGGGAGCCTATCCTGCTGATCATGGGCCTGGGGGGTAGCGCTCTAGCCTGGCAAAGCCAGATCCCCACCTTTTCCCAGCACCTGCGCGTCATCGCCTATGACAACCGCGACGCCGGCCGCAGCGACAAGGTGGAGGCTGAGTACTCCATGGCCGACATGGCTGATGACGCCGCTGCCCTCCTGGATCACCTGGACATCGGCTCCGCCCATGTCTACGGCGTCTCTATGGGCGGCATGATCGCCCAGGAGCTGGCCCTGCGTCACCCGGGGCGCGTGCGCGCCCTCGTTCTGGGCTGCACCAGCCCCTGCCTGGTGGCCATGCCCCCTTCCGAGAAGGCGGTGCGCGACATCATGGAGGCGGCGGAACTCCCCATCCGGGAGGCCTTCGAGCGCACCATGTGGACCGGGTACAGCGATGCCTACCTGGCCGCCCATCGGGACGACCTCTGGCTGCGCGTCCAGGTGGAGGCCGGCCTCACACCGCCCCTGGAGGCCTTGCGACGCCACTACGCCGTCGTGGGTGGGTTCGACGTGCGGGAACGAGTCGGCCAAATCCGTGCCCCCACCCTAGCCATGACAGGGGATCAGGACCCGCTGGTGCCGCCGGAGAACTCTCGCTTCCTGGCGGAGCACATCCCCGGTGCCGAACTCGTCGTCTTCCCGAAAGGCCGCCACGCCTTCAACGTCGAGTTCGAGGAGGAGAGCAACGGCGCCGTCCTCGACTTCATCCGCCGCCGCAGCGGCATCGCCACTTAGCGCTAGGGAGGAGTAACTGTGCGCGACCTCGTGATGCGAGCTCTGGACACTGCCCGTCAACAGGGCGCCGCCTACGCTGACGTGCGGGTCGTGCGCCTCGTCAGCGAGTCCATCACCGTCCGCAACGAGAACGTAGAGGGCCTCACTGCCGACGAAACTTTGGGATTCGGCGTCCGCGTCATCGTCGATGGCTACTGGGGGTTCGCCAGCAGCTACAACGTGACGCTGGAAGAGGCCGACCGTGTGGCCGCCCAGGCGGTGCGCATCGCCCGCGCCTCGGCCCGAGTGCGCGGCCCCAAGGCGAACATCGGCCCGCCGGAGGTCCATCGCGACAGCCACCACACCCCCTACCGGAAGGACCCCTTCGCCGTTCCTCTGGACGACAAGATCGCCTTTCTCGTCCGCGCCAACGAGGCCATGATGAAGGTGCAGGGCGTGGTGATGGCGGAGTCCAACGTCTACTGCCAGCGAGAGGAGAAGACCTTCGGGAGCAGCGAGGGCAGCTTCATCGAGCAGGTGCTGGTGGAGACGGGCTGCGGCATCGAGGCCACCGCCGTAGACGAGGGCGAGGTGCAGCGCCGTTCCTACCCCAACAGCGTCGGCCGTCACCAGGGCACCGAGGGCTGGGAGTTCGTGGAGCGCTATGACCTGCCGGGGAACGCTGGCCGCGTCGCTGAGGAGGCAGTGGCCCTCCTCAGCGCCAAGCCATGTCCAGCGGGAGTCGCTACCGTTATCCTGGACGGCAGTCAGGTCGCCCTTCAGATCCACGAGAGCTGCGGCCACGCCATCGAGCTGGACCGGGTGCTGGGGACGGAGGCCGCCTTCGCCGGCACCAGCTTCCTGACCACCGACAAGCTGAACAACTTCCGCTACGGCTCCGACATCGTCAACATCACGGCCGACGCCACCATCCCGGGCGGATTGGGCACCTTCGGCTACGACGACGAGGGGGTACCCGCGCAGGCCATCCCTGTCGTGCGCAGCGGCCTGTTCGTGGGCTATCTCACCTCCCGCGAGACGGCGACCGCCCTGGGCCAGCTCAGCAACGGCGCCATGCGCGCCTCCGGATGGAACCGCATTCCCCTCATCCGCATGACCAACGTTAATCTGGACCCAGGCGCCTGGACCCTGGAGGACCTCATCGCTGATACGGAAGAGGGCCTCTATATGGAGACCAACCGGAGCTGGAGCATCGACGACCGGCGGCTGAACTTCCAGTTCGGCACCGAGATCGCCCGCGAGATCAAGAACGGCAAGCTGGGCGACCTGGTGAAGAACGCCACCTACACGGGCATGACGCCCCAGTTCTGGGGTAGCTGCGACGCCGTCTGCAACCGGGACTACTGGGTGGTCTGGGGAACACCCAACTGCGGCAAAGGACAGCCGGAGCAGGTGGCCCACACCGGCCACGGCGCCGCCCCCGCCCGCTTCCGCAACGTACAGGTCGGCGTCATGAAATAAGACGAAATAGGTATTGTTAGACTATTGACAAAGGATCAGACAATGGCTATCCTTGTTATACCCGAAGAAAGAGGAGGGGAAGTCGGAGTTCATGGCGGAAGAGCTTCCGGCGGAGGTGTCCAAAGTCTACGAGCGGGGCCAGACGGTGGTTCCCAAGCGGATCCGCGAGGCGCTGGCCATCGAGAGCGGCGCCCGTCTCCAGTGGCAAGTGCGCGAGGGGGTGATCCAGGTGATCCCTGTACCAGCGAATCCCGTTCAAGCCCTGCGGGGGCTCCTGAAACACACCGGCTATACCTACGCTCGCTTCCTCCGCGAGCGGCAACAGGAGCGCGAGGCCGAGCGAAGGCGCGAGGCGGCGGAGTCACGTACGTCCTTGACACCTCCGCGTTGATCCGTTTCCTCCGCGATGAGGCAGGGGCAGACGACGTACAACGTATCGTTGAAGGGAAGGAGCCTGTGCTCCTTCCCTTCATGACGATCATGGAAGTGAACTACGTCTTGCGGCGAACCCTATCCCCGTCTGAGGTGGAGCACACCATGGCAGCGCTGCGTGAATGGCCGGTGATCATCGCCGAGTCTAGCCCCGAATGGGGTCGGAGGGCCGCCGAGGTCAAGGGCCGAGGCGGCCTTTCCGTGGCCGATGCCTGGATAGCCTCCCTGGCCCTTCTCTACGACGCGGAGCTGGTGCACAAGGACCCGGAGTTCGACGCCGTGGAGGGCCTGCGCTCCCACCACCTGCCGGACTGACCCTCTGTCCTACAGACAGCGCAGTCGGTATGATAGGAGCGCTGCGACTCAAGTCCCGCGGCGGCCTTCTCGGTGCCGCTGCCCCGAGGGTTGCGGTGGAGCGACAGCGTTTCGAAGAGCTGGTGTCCGAGGCCCTGGAGGGGCTGCCGCCCCGCTTCGCTGAGCGCCTCTCCAACATCGACGTGGAGGTGCGCGACTGGCCCACCCTTGGTGAGATGCGGGCAGCCGGCGTGCCGCCGGGCCGTATCCTTCTGGGCCTTTACCGGGGCGTTCCTCAGACCCGTCGCAGTCAGGGGTACAACATGGCCTTGCCCGACCGCATCTTCATCTACCGGGGGCCCATCGAGAGGGTCTGCCGCAGCGACGACGAGGTGAGAGAGCGGGTTCGCCGCACCGTGCTCCACGAGATCGCCCATCACTTCGGCTGGAGCGACGCCGAGCTGGCCGAGATGGAACGATAGGTCATCGCAGTCAGTCAATCTCTGCACGGAAAAGGAGGAGGAAAAAGCTATGGCCCTGGACCTGAACGCGGTTGGAAAGCCTTTCAAGCCCACGACCTTCGAGTACACGGACCGGGAGGTGATGCTCTACGCCCTCGGGATCGGCGCTGGCCCCGACGAGCTGGACTTCACCTACGAGAAGAACCTGAAGGTCTATCCCACCTTCGCCGTCATCCCCGCCTTCGCTGCCCTGGCGAGCCTCGGCCAGGTACTGACCTTCAACTGGGCCATGCTGCTGCACGGCGAGCAGCGCATCGAGCTCAAGGCTCCCATCCCCACCAGCGCCAAGCTCACCACAGTGGGCGCCGTCCGCGCCATCTACGACAAGGGCTCCGGCGCCCTGGTGATTGTTGACGCCGAGACCAAGGACGAGGGCGGGAAGGTGCTTTTCGTTAACAGCTTCGGTGCCTTTATCCGCGGCGAGGGCGGCTTTGGAGGAGAGCGCGGCCCCAGCGGCCCCAGGAACGTGCCTCCGCAGCGCGCCCCCGACGCTACTGTGGAGATGCAGACTCGCCCCGACCAGGCCCTCCTCTACCGCCTCTCGGGAGACCGCAACCCTCTGCATGCCGACCCGGATTTCGCCAAGATGGCGGGCTTCGACCGGCCGATCCTGCACGGCCTCTGCACCTTCGGCCACGCCGGCCGGGCCGTCCTTAGCGCCTTCTGCAACAACGACCCGGTCCGTCTCAAGGCCTTCGAGGTGCGCTTCTCGGGCGTGGTCTTCCCGGGGGACACCATCATCACCGACATGTGGAAGGAGAGCGACACCCAGATCATCGTCCAGTCGAAGACGCAGCGGGGCGACGCGGTGCTGGGCAGCGCCGCCGCCACCATAGCACCGTAGCGGCGACGCTGGCCGGTGCCCGAGTAAGGGCAGGGCTCGCCCCTGCCCCTACGTATCCCGTTCCGTCCGGCAGCCGCCCACCATAGCAGGCGCGGACGTGGAGGGACAAGGCATGTTGGGGGAATCGCAGCTCAGGAACCTGGCGGACCGCATCCTGGGGATGAGCAAGGCGGACCAGACGGAGGTCCTCGTCTTCTCGGGCTCCTCCGCCCTCACGCGCTTCGCCAACAACTACATCCACCAGAACGTGGAGCAAGAGGACGCGGACATCCGCCTGCGGGTAGTGCTGGGACTCTCCTCCGGTGGCGCCAAGATCGGCGTCGCCTCCACCAACGTCCTCTCCGATGAGTCGCTGCGGGCGCTGGTCGAGCGGGCCACGGAGATGGCGCGCCGCCAAAAGGAGAACGCTGACTTCCGCTCCCTGCCCGGTCCTCAGCCCATTCGCTCCGTCGACTCCTTCGTGGAGCGGACAGCCCGCTGCGGCCCCGAGGAGCGCGCTGCTGTCGTTGCCCGCATCTGCGACGCCGCCGTCCGCGCCGGCCTCACCGCCGCGGGCGCCTTCCGCACCGGCGTCGGCGAGGTCACCGTTGCCAACTCCCTGGGCGTCTTCGCCTACCACCGCGAAGCTACGGCCGACATCAACACGGTGGTCATGGGCGAGACCAGCAGCGGCCACGCCGAGCGCGTCTCTCTGGACGTGGCCGACATCGACGGCGATGAGGTCGCTCAGGAGGCCGTCGATAAGGCTCTGCGCAGCGCCAACCCCGTGGCCCTGGAGCCCGGCGAGTACCCGGTGATCCTGGAGGAGTACGCCGTCGCTGACCTGCTCGACTTCTTCGCCTACCTGTCCTTTGGGGCCCAGGCCTATCAGGAGAAGCGCAGCTTCATGTCAGGACGCCTCGGCGAGAAGGTCATGGGCGAGAACGTCTCCATCTGGGACGACGGTCTGGCCCCGGACACGATCGCCAGCCCCTTCGACTTCGAGGGCGTGCCCAGGCAGCGGGTCGACTTCGTGACGGCGGGGGTGGCCCGCGGCATCGTCTACGATACCTACTTAGCGGGTAAGGAGGAGGGCTGCCAGTCGACGGGCCACGCCCTGCCGGCCGGCTACACCTTCGGTCCCGTGCCGGGCAACATGTTCCTCGGCACGGGTGACGCCAGCAAGGAGGACATGCTGGCCTCCATCGAGCGCGGCGTCTGGGTGAGCCGCTTCTGGTACACGCGGCCCGTCCACCCACTGACGGTGGTGGTGACGGGCATGACCCGCGACGGCACCTTCCTCATCGAAAAGGGGCGCATCACCGCCCCTATCAAGAATCTCCGATTCACCCAGAGCTACGTGGACGCCCTGAACGAGGTGGAGGCCATCGGGCGGGAGACGCGCCTGCTGCCCGCCATCGCCGGCCACAGCCGGGTGCCCGCGCTCCACCTCCGGCGCTGGAACTTCACCGGCGCCACCGAGTTCTAGGGTCGCCTCTCGCACCGGCAAGGCCCGCAACCGCGAGCTGGACCAACTGCACCAGCAACTCCCCGAGGACGCTGCCCAGCCTGCCAGCGACGGCCGCCTCCGCGAGACCTAGAGACCGGATTCGCCGGCCGCCAGCCTCTCTGACCCCCGTCCCAGATTCCTTGCCCAGGCCAGGGCTGCTCACGAGAAAACCGCTGTGGTATGCTATTCGTAGACTATATAACCCCCACTGGGGGCAAATTACCCTACAGGAGGTCACTGATGCGAAGCAAGAGGCTTCTCGCGTTCACGTTTCTGGCCATCTCCAGCCTGGCCCTGGTGGCCGTAGCCTGCGGCGGCGGGAGTGAGAAGACGGCGGCTACACCGACTCGACCGGCTGCTGCCGCCAGCCCAACGCGGCCCGCCGCCTCGCCGACGGCGGGGGCGGTGGCTTCGCCCACCGGGACTCCCGCCCCGGAGGCGACGACGGCGCCTGCCGCCCAAACCGTCGAGATCGCCGCCATCCCCCGCATGAAGTTCGACAAGGACACCATCACGGTGAAAGCTGGCAGCCAGGTCACGTTGAAGTTCACCAACAACGACGCTGGTGTGCCTCACAACTGGGCCGCCTACACTGACTCGACGGCGTCGACGCCTATTCCTGGCGCCAAGACGGAGATCTGCACAGGCCCCTGCCAGAAGCAGATCACCTTTACGGCTCCCAGCCAGCCCGGGGACTACTTCTTCCGCTGCGACGTCCACCCCGCAGCCATGACGGGCACTCTCGTCGTCGAGTAGTGACCCGGGGCAGCGTCACGAGCGCTGTGCAGGTCCCTGTCGGGCGTGTCACTCCCAGCTCTCGCTCGGGCGGGAAGCTTGCTGGCTACGTTGCGTAGCCTGTAGACCCAGCGGCATCTCCCGCCACAGGTCCCCTAGCGTTAGCACGCCCAAAGCCCTTATGCTCACCATGGGCGTGCTCCTTTTTTTGACACCTCCGGTGGCGACTCTGAGACTGGCCAGCGTCAGGAGAAGGAACCAATGGCGACCATTACTGTTATCGTGGGCGATGCGCCCTACGGAAAGCAGCGAGTATACACCGCGCTCAGGTTCTTGCTGGTGGCCCTCCACGAAGGACACCAAGCGAACCTCTTCCTCGTAGAGGATGCCGTCTTCGCGGCCAAGAGGGGACAGCAGCCGCCGGAGATGCCCGTAGGCGAAGCTGGCATGCCCAACTGCGAGGAACTGCTGCAAGCAGCAATGAAGGAGGGGCTCACAATCAAGGCCTGCCGTGTCTGCTCCATGGAGCGAGGCCTCCAGCCAGAGCAGGTCATGGAGGGCGTAGAGATCGGCTCCATGGTTGACCTGGTGAACTGGGTGGTGGAAAGCGACAGGACCGTGTTCTTCTAGGCCCACGACGTTATCATGGGGACGCCGGTGCTCCGCAGACGGGAGACCGGCACCACCAGCAAGAAGGAGTACGGACAGCGAATGGCATGGGACCCAGGATTTGAGGTTGCCTTCAACCCGCGCTCCGTCGCTGTGCTCGGGGCTTCTACCAAGGAGCGAGGGGGTGGGAACGGGTTCATTCGCGGCATGCAGGAGATGGAATACGAGGGGAAGCTGTACCCCATCAATCCCAACGCCGAGGAGATCATGGGCTACAAGTGCTACCACTCGCTGGCGGACGTGCCGGAGGTGCCCGACCTGGTGATCGTGGCCGTGGGGGCGGGACGTGCCGAGCAGGCGCTCGAAGAGTGCATCGCCAAGGGCGCTCGGAACATTCACATGTTTACGGCAGGGTTCGCGGAGACCGGCGAGGAGGAAGGAGCCAGCCTGGCCGAGCGGCTGCGTGAGGTGGCGCGCCGCGGCCGGCTCAACATCGTCGGACCGAACTGCATGGGCATCTACTCGCCGCGAGGGCGCATATCGCCCTGGGGGAAGCTGCCCACCGAGGTCGGGCCCATCGCCATGATCACGCAGAGTGGCGCGCTCGGCAGCGAATTCGTTCGCCTCGCTCCCGACCACGGTCTGCTCATGAGCAAGGTGATCTCCTACGGCAACGGGTACGTCCTGGACTGCACCGACTACCTGGAATACCTGGAGAGAGACCCGGACACGAAGTACATCGCGATGTACCTGGAGGGGGTTCAGGACGGGGCGAAGCTGCTGCGCATGGTGAAGCGGATCTCGCCCAGGAAACCCATCGTCATCTGGAAGGGAGGCCTCACGGCGGTGGGCGCCAAGGCGGCCGCTTCGCATACCGGCGCTCTCGCCGGGCAGGACGCCGTCTGGGGCGCCTTCTTCGCTCAATCAGGGGCAGTTCGGGTGGATTCAACCGATGAGATGGTAGACGTTCTTCAGGCCCTGGTGCGCCTGCCGCCCTGCGCCGGCCGTGGCGTCGCCATCATGGGGGGCGCGGGTGGAACCAGCGTGTCCGCCGCCGACATCTGCGCTCGTGCGGGTCTCGCCGTTCCCGCTATCTCCGAGGACATTCAAAGGGAGCTGCGCACCTTCATTAGGGTTGCCGGCACCAGCGTACGCAACCCCCTGGACGTGGGCATGCAGCTCAGAGGCCCCGAAGACTTCCTGCGTGTACTGGAGCTCGTGGCCGAGGACCCGGGGATCGACATCATCATCATGGTGCTCTACCCGTTCATGAGGCGCTTCGCCGGACGCAAGTGGGTGAAGAAGGTGATGGATGACCTGGTGAAATTCGGCCAAACCTCAGGGAGTCGCAAGCCATTCCTCATCGCCATGCGCAACCCGGCCGAGAACCTCGAGGCCGAGAAGGTCAGGCTGCGGATCACACAGGACTTCACCGCCGCGGGTATCCCCGTCTTCAAGAACGTCGAGCGCGCCTGCCGTGCGCTCTACAAGTTCACCGCCTACTACCGCGCCCTGGAAGGTGAAGATACCCAGGCGCCACAGGCAAGGGCGCGCGAAGTACCAGCGCGTTGACACGGCAGGTAGACCCAAGCACGGGGAAGGGATTGGTGAGGGCGCAGGCGTGGCGTCTGGCTCCCAGAAGCGTTCGCCAGGCTGTGCGCCTCAGCCCGCCGCCATCGCCTGCCGCACCTCGGCGATGGTGACCACCTTCCCGCTGTAGGAGAGGTCGCGGGTGGCCAGCCACAGTGCCGCCTGCGACGCCGCTTCCGGTTTCTCCCACGTTGAGTAGTCGATCTCCGGGTTGCGGAACACCCAGCCCTCGGTGGCGATGTTTAGCTCGATGCGCAGGGCGTTCACCGCGACGCGGTACTGCTGCAGCTCGGCAGCCAACCCCTGGGTAAGCTTCTCCAGGGCGATCTTGGACACGGAGTAGGAGAGCATCCCTGGCATCAGCACCTCCGCCAGGTAGGAGGAGATGTTGATGATGCGGCCGCTCCCCTGCTCCGTCATGCGGGGCAGGAAGGCCTGGGTGCACAGCACCGGCCCCCTCAGGTTCACGTTCAGCACCAGGTCCCAGCGCTTGAGCGGGGTCTGGTGGAAGGGGGCGGGGAAGCTGATGCCAGCGTTGTTGACCAGGATATCGATGCGGCCGAGCTCCTCCAGGGTGCGGCGGGCCATCTCATCCACTTGGGCCTCGTCGGTCACGTCGGTGGGGATCGCCAGCGCCTGTCGCCCCAGGGCCTGCACCTGGCGCGCCGTCTCCTCGATGGTGCCGGGCAGCTTGGAGGGGGCAGACTCCGTGGTGCGGGCAGTAACCACCACATCGGCTCCGGCCCGGGCGAATTCCACGGCTATCGCCCGGCCGATGCCCCGGCTGGCTCCTGTCACCACAGCTACTTGGTCTCGCAGCGGCAGAGCCTCAGAGATCACGGGGCAAACATGGGGCATCCCGGCGCCAGGGTCAAGCCCCCTGCGCTCGCTCCCCCGAAGACCCCAGCCTTGTCGGGTTTGAGCCCTCATCTCTGCAGACTGTGCGACACGCTTGCGACGCAGCGCCGAAGACATGGCTTCGCGGTGCCGATACTCTACAGGGCGGGATGATCAGCCCGCCGAGGGTGTCGGCATGACCTCAGGGGCGAAGGTGTCCGAATACAAGAGGACTACTTCGGCGGCAGGTCACGGGGTCAGACCCTAGAGTGAGGGCACGTTGACATCACGTTCGCTTGTTATTGCTGTGTCGGCGTTGGCGCTGCTAGCTGTCGCCGGCATCGCTGTCATCGCAGTGGCCTTCCTCGGAGGGAGCGAAGCCAAGTCCGAGAAGCCGGCGGTGGTGGCGAGCCCAGGGGCGACTCTCGCCCCAGCCACTGTCGCGCCCACGCTTGCGCCCCAAACGCCCAGGCCGCCGACCCCGACCACGATAGGCGCTGGCCCCAAGCCCACCTTCGTCCCTCCGGAACCAACGCCTACGGCCACCCCCACGACGGAGCCTGAGTCTACCGGGGAGTCTGGCCCTGCCTCATCGGAATCGCCCGGCCCAACGCTGCCGGACCTCGTGGTCCTGAACCTCACTGTCTCCGGAGATCGAGTATCGGCGGTCATTGGGAACGTGGGCGAACAGGCGATTCCAGTCGGCGCTACCGTCGAGCTGGCGTTGGACGGCGCCCTGGCTGGCTCCATCGCGCTCTCGCAAAGCCTCGGCGCGGGCGGGAACTTCACCCTCCTGCTCGCTCAGGAGTTCGTATATGGGCCGATATCGGCGACGGCTGTTGTGGACCCCGCGAACTTCATCCCGGAGGCGAACGAGGCCAACAACGGCCTGACCCGGCAACTGGGGCCCGATATTCCGCTGGACCTGGCGCTGACGGGGCTCGCCGCTGTGGCCGGTGACGAGCACCTCTCGGTGAGTGTCCGCAACAACTCGCCGGTGCCGGCCCGCCAGGTCACGGCGCGCCTCACGGTCTACCGCTTGGATTCCAGCAGCCCGCTCTCCATCACCGTGCACCAGCTCAACATCGAGCCACAGGGCACCACTGCGCTGGCTCCCGGCCTCTCCTCCGTGCGCGGGCTTTCCCTGCGAGCGGTGCTGGAGCTGATCGGCATCACAGACGGCAATCCGACCAACAACGTAGTGGAGTCCCTGATCCCATAGCCTTAGGGTGCCGGACTCGGCCGTGCCAGAACAAGAAGCCGGTGCGCGAGCGTAGGGCTCGCGCACCGGCTCAATCTTGTTTCCGCCTTAGTGGCGCCTGTTATTGGCCTTCCGGGAGGCTGGGCATCTCTTCGCTCACGGGGTAGGGCGGCTCAAAGTCACTGTCCAAGACATCGCGGCTGAAGTCAGTGGCTTCCATTGACGTCTCCGCGCCTTCTACGGTCTCTTTGGTGAATAGGGGCACGCCCTCCTCGCTCAGGCAGATCTCGGACTCGCCCTGGATCTCGGAGGAACGGACCGTGTAGCACTTGGCGTCCTCGCCCGCTATCTTGCGGCTGCTGGTCGACACGATGTCGACATTGGGGTCGGTCAAGGTGTTCTCTAGCTCAGCGGCGATCTCGCCCGCCCCCTGGCCCGTTGCGCCGGTCGACGCGAAGCAGGAACCGCCTCCGCCCATCTCGGGGACTCCGGTACAGAGGTAGGACTTGTCGGGAAGCATGATGAAGATAGTGCTCATCTGCTGGCCCTCGGACTCACCCTCGAAGTCCATTCTCAGGTTGTCCCCCTTCTTGTACCAGGTCATCGACCCCTCAGTCATGCCGGTCCCGCCGCTAAGCTGATATGTCACCTTGAAAGTGGCCCTACCGAACTTTGCGGCCAGGTCACCAAACTCGCCGCCCCCCTCCTGAGCCTGAGGAGTTTCCACGGCCTCAGGCGTCTTGTCGGCTGGGCTGGTGGCCGCCGGGGCCGTTGGTGCACCCGGCTTCTCCTCTTCCTTACCGCCGCACGCCCATGCCAGCAGCGAAGAGATAACCACAAACGACAGTACAAGGAGCCACCTAGAACGTCGCATACCAACCCCTCCTGATTAGAACCGCCGGATCCTGCCGGAACACTCGAATGAGTGCCAGGACCGCGCCACCTGCGACGCGTCGCCTCTGCCGCTGACTCTAGGTCGCGAAAGGCCGACCGTCAAGTGTCATTTCCACGGAAATGGATGAGAGCCGGCCCGAACACCGGTCCAGCGCAACAATCCAGCACAGTGGTTGACCCCGAAAGGGCACGGTGCTACATTAGGCACGAGGAGCAATTGGTTAAGGCTTCTATGCCCTTTCGCATACGGCCAGATTCCGAGAGCGTGAGAAAAGGACAGGTGATAGCGCCTTACGGGCGCTATCACCCCATTTAGGGGGAAGGCTGGTGCGCTTTTCGCTCATTCCCAGAAACTATCGTTTCTTCGACCTGCTCCATGACAGCGCCAAGAATCTCGTCGAGACCGGTGACGCTCTGTTGGACCTCATGGAGCACTACCAGAACGTTGAGATGAAGACTGCCCACATCCGTGAGCTGGAGCACAAAGGGGACGCCATTACCCACGAGATCATGGCACGCCTGCACAAGACCTTCGTGACTCCTATCGAACGGGAGGACATCGCCCGGCTGGCCGACCGCCTGGACGACGTGATGGACCATATCGAGGAGGCGACCGCGGCCATGAAGATCTACGAGGTGTCGGGCCCGACGACTCACAGCGTGGAGATGGCTGACATTGTGCGCCTGATGACCGTCAAGGTGGAAGAGGCTATATCGCGCCTGCCTGACCACCGCCGCCTGCGGGACATCCTTCCCTATTGCGTGGAGCTCAACCGCCTAGAGAACGTCGCCGATGAGCTCTTCCGGAAGGCGATGGCCGAGCTCTTCCACAGCGAGATCGCCCCGGCGGAGATCATCAAGTGGCGTGACATCTACCGCCAGTTGGAGGCGGCCACGGACCGCTGTGAGGACGTCGCCAACCTGCTGGAGGGAATAGTCCTCCGACATGCCTGATGATTCGCGATCGTTTTCGAGCCTGGAGCACAAGGGGTCCCGCCGGCCCCTTGTGATTGTGTAGCGAGGCGCCTGGCCGGGTGGACACCAAGCTTGCGCTCGTAATCTTCCTCGTCGGCGTTGCCCTTCTCTTCGATTTCCTGAACGGCATGCACGATGCCGCCAACTCGATTGCCACCGTCGTCTCCACGCGGGTCCTCAGCCCCCTGCAAGCGGTGGCCTGGGCAGCCTTCTTCAACTTCGTGGCGGCCTTCTTCTTCGGTGTCAGCGTCGCCAATACCATCGGCAAGGGCATCATTCACCCGGATATCGTCAATGAGCAGGTGATCTTCGCCGCGCTTGTCGGCGCCATCGTCTGGAATGTCCTGACAATCTACCTGGGGCTGCCCGTTAGCTCTTCTCACGCCCTCATCGGCGGGCTGATGGGGGCAGGGCTCGCGTACGGTGGCCCGGACACCATCATCGTCGGCGGAATAAGGAAAGTGGTCATCTTCATGGGCCTGGCTCCGCTCATCGGCTTCTTTGTGGCGGCGCCCCTCATGGTCGGCGTGCTATGGCTGATACGTGGGATGGCCCCTCACACGGTGGGACGCGTGTTCGGGCGCCTCCAGTTGGTCTCGGCCGCTGCCTTCAGCCTGGGCCACGGCACCAACGATGCCCAGAAAACGATGGGGATCATCGCCGTGCTGCTGTTTTCCACCGGCTACCTGGGGGACAGCTTCTACGTGCCCATCTGGGTGATCCTGGCTGCCCATGCCTCGATAGCGACGGGCACGCTGTTGGGCGGGTGGAGGATAGTGAAAACGCTGGGCATGCGCGTCACCGAGCTACGGCCGCACGGGGGCTTCTGCGCCGAGACGGCGGCGGCGGTGACCCTCTTCGCCACCGCGCACGCCGGCATACCCGCGAGCACCACTCACACCATAACGGGTGCCATCATTGGCGTGGGGTCCACGCGACGCCTCTCGGCCGTGCGCTGGGGGGTGGCGGGAGACATCGTCACCGCCTGGATTCTCACCATACCTGGTGCCGCCGTCGTATCCTTCCTGACTTTCTACGCCACCAAACCCCTCTGAGTCCGGGGGAAACTCAGCAGGCGGGCCGACTGGCGTCGGGTGCTTGGTCGGGCTCCGGCTCCAGCCCCCGACCAACCGAACGGCGCGTCGGGCGGCGCGGTCAGGCGACGACGGCGCTTGCCTTCCCGACGATGACCTTGGTGCCATCGGGCTTCTCGCACCAGACGTCAAGGTGGGCCCGCTGCCTTGGCCCTTCAGGCGTTAGCTCGCGCACGAGCCCGCGGCTGACAACGGTGTCGCTGCCCCAGACGATGTTCACCAGGCTGACGTTCATCTTGCCGCCGCAGTACCAGCCGATGCCAAAGCGCCGGGTAAGGAGCTCCGAGAGGAAGCAGATGGGCATCATCCCCTGCACCACGATGTCCGGGAAGCCGAGCTTTCGCGCCTCCTCGCGGTCGTTGTGGTAGTTGCGTATGGGGCCCGAGAACTTGTCGCACATCTCCTGGGTGATGGCCTTGACCAGGGGTGTCAGTTCCTCCAGGGCTCCCTCCAGGGGAATATCGAACCGGCGCTCCGCCGACTTCTCCCGGTCCTTGTCGATGACCACCGCCGCCGTGGGTGTGGGGTCGCGGAGGAAGGACTGGTGGGTCCGGCCCCGGCTCAGGACCCGCCCGCTGCGGTCGGAGAAGGTGACCTCGTTGACCACATAGTCGCGGCCGCGCCGGCTGTAGCGGTCGGTGATCAGGCAGCGGGCGATGACGTGGTCGCCGACCATCATAGGGTGGTAGAGCTCCCACTCCTGCTTGGCGTGGAGGTTTCCGTAGGAGCTCAGGTACCAGCCGGGGAACAGGTAGACCTCCGAGTGTCGGAGGAGGGCCGGCGCGACCGGCCCGCCGAAGGGCGAGTCGCCGCTGTACCACGGGTGGTGGTCGCCCGTGGCGGCAGCGTAGTAGGCAGCGAACTCCGGCGTCACGTCAAACTCGTGGGGGTCTCGCTGGAGGCCGACGTAGACCTCCTCCTCCTCTGCTACAAGTTGCATCATCTTGTTCCCCCTCAACTGCATCGAGCTGTAGGACGTGCTCGAATTCTAGCAGAGGACTGCGACGGCAGGAAGCGACGCCGGGCCAGCGGCACGCCATCGTTGACCGTCGAAACAGGCGATGGCACACTGCAAGCAAGCCTGCCTGCCGGCAGGCAGGCTACCAGTAACCGAGCCTGGAAAGGGAACTGTCAGAATGGAGTACCGCGACCTCCTCTATGCCCGGGACGGACATACCGCCACCATCACCCTCAACCGGCCCGACCGCCTGAACGCCATAAGCCTGCCCATGCTGGTGAGCCTCTCCGCGGCCCTGCGCCAGGCCGATGCCGACCCCGAAGTGCGCGTCATTATCCTGACGGGGGCCGGTCGCGGGTTCTGCTCCGGGTTGGACCTGAAGGATATGGGCGGCCTTGCAGGCGACGGGGGCGCAGTCGGCGGCGCGGGGCGCTTCGACCTGCCCAACAGCCCGCCCGTGGTCCTGCACACCACCGACAAGCCGGTGCTCTGCGCCCTCAACGGCGCTGCCGTGGGTTACGGGCTCGACCTGGCGCTCGGCTGCGACATGCGCATTGCCTCCGACCAGGCGCGGCTGGGGGCCGTCTTCGCCAAGAGAGGCGTCGTGCCTGAGAGCGGCGGCACCTGGCTGCTGCCACGGCTGATCGGCTGGGCGAAGGCCGCCGAGCTGGCGTTCCGGGGGGCCATGCTCAGCGCCGAGGAAGCGCTCAAGCTTGGACTGGTAAACGCCGTCGTCCCCCACGAGCGCCTGATGAGCGAGACCCACGCCTGGGCAGAGGAGATCAGCGGCAACGCCCCTCTGGCTGTGCAGGCCACCAAGCGCATGATGCGGCTGGGGCTGGAGGAGAGCTTCGAGGCCAACGTCCACCACGTCTTCCTTCAGCTTCTCCCTCTCTTCGCCAGCCAGGACTTCAGGGAAGGTGTCCAGGCCTACCTGGAGAAGCGGGAGCCTCGATTCCAGGGACGGTAGCGTCTCAGACGAGGGAAAGCCGGCTGACCAGCGCTACAAGCCGCATTCAGCAAGCTGCGCGCCATCGCGGCGGGCGCTGCTGACATCGTATGCCAGGAACCGCCCTGCCGGATCATGGTAGATGGCCCTTGCCCTGCCCTGCTGCTCGAACTCGCTGAGCATCTTGTCTTCGTTCTGACTAAACTTCGGCCGATAGTCCTTCTCCAGCAGCACGATGTCGATGCGCTTGGCGCCCAGGAAGCACGAGTATTGCTCTGGGCTGTTCCACCAGCGCCGAAACTGGCTTTGGTCGAAGAACTCCTGCGCCAGCACCGCCCCGTGCTTGATCAACTGGTAGGCGCCGTCTTCACGGTCGTTGGGCTCCAAGACACGATACGTGAGGGCCAGGTCAAACTGGGGCGAACGGATGAACTCACCGTAGAAAGGGTGTGAGTTGTTGTTGAAGCCGAACGTGTTCACGTGCTTCTGCTCGATGCGGACGGTGAACGTCAGAGCCATCACGGCGAAGGCTGGCAGGAAGAGCGGGCGCAGCACCGGAGCCAGCATCGACACCACAAGCGGCAACAGGACGACAGCACCCCGGAAGCGGGCCATGTACCTTAGTGTCCCCAAGACGTACGACCCCCTGGTGGTGTCCACCGACGGCGTGGTGCGCACATAGAGGGCATAAGGTAGGACGACCGCTGCCGCAATCGCCATGGCGGTGAACAGGGGGATCGCGTCCCGCGGCCTTCGCGCGGCCGCAAACAGCGTGTACCCGGCCACCGCTGCGGCGCCAGCAAAGGGATGCGTCGTGACGGCCAGGACCGCCCAGAGCGCGGCAGCGGTCCAGCGCCGCCTGTCCACGGCTTCGATGCACATGAAGAAGAAGGCCACCGCCCAGATGAACGAGAACTGAAAGGATACCAGCCCCTCGATGAGAAACGTGTTGATGTAGACGAGCGTCAGCAGTCGCGGATCGCGGAGCGCCGGTCGAGCACGTGTCGCCGCATAGCCATAGAACACGAAGCCGGCCACCATGGCCGCTGTTACGGCCCGGTCGCCGAGCAGCGCGTAAGGTAGGGCGGTCACCACGTACAGTACGACCGCGTAGGGGAAGGTCAGGGCATGCCCGGACTCAAGGTACTTGACGTGCAGGGGCAACTGCCCGTGGTGGAAGAGCTGGTCGGAGACGTACCAGACGTGGGCATAGTGATGTGCTGAGTCCGAACCCAGAAACACTGTCTTCGACAGCACAATCCCACACATCAGGGTGATGCCGAGCAGCGCCCCGGCGGCGACGGCGAACTGCAACCGCGTATGCCAGCGCTGGGCCGGTTCGCGCCAGATCGCCAGGGCGCGTGGAAACGTCAGCTCCTCGAACAACCTGTTACCTTTGACCCGTCCTGTGCCACGGGTACCCCAGTGAGGACTGGCACGGTCACCAGATCGTAGCCCTGTTGTTGCAGCCCTTCGATGATGCGCGGCAAGGCCTCGACCGTGGCCGTGCGGTCTGGATTGCCGCCACCGATTCCGCCGTCGTGCAGTAAGACAATCCCACCCGGGTGTGCCTGTGACAAGACGTTCTCCACTATTCGGTCGGACGGCACGTCGTTCCAGTCCTCTGAGTCGATGTCCCATCCGATGGAGACGTACCCCGCGTCGTGCAGCGCTCTGAGCATCGCGTCGCTTGTGTGGCCGTAGGGCGCGCGGTAGAGCCTTGGCCGGTATCCCAGGATGCCCTCGAGCACAGCCTCTGCGCGCTTCAAATCAGTCTTGAAGCTATCCGATCCTCTAAGTACCAGGTCTTCCGAGTGAGCGTACGAATGTGACCCGACGGCCATGCCGAGCGCACCTTCTTGTTTCACAAGGTCTGGGTGTGCAGCGGCCGCCTCGCCCTCCACGAAGAACGTGGCCCTTGCGTTGTAGGCTCGCAGGACGTCGAGGATTTGCTGTGTATACGGCGGGTTAGGGCCGTCATCGAAGGTAAGGGCAACCTGCCGCCGGTCGCTGCAACCCGAGCTGAGGTGGGTCGCCTTGGGGCCACCGGGATTGCAGTCAGAGCTCGAAAGAAAGGGGGCAATGGCTAGCAGGAAGAGCAGTACGAGCCACTGGGACGAGGGTCTGGCGGTAGTCATGACCGTCCGCAGTATCGCGCCGCCGAACCGCTGGCTCAAGAGGCTGCTGTCGGGCCCGTCGAACCGCTAGCGCGTTCGCCAGGTCGTCCCGCTCGGGCTGTCTTCGAGGATGATCCCCAGGACAGAGAGGCTATTGCGAATCTTGTCCGCCAGAGGCCAGTTCTCAGCGGTGCGCAGTTGTGAGCGCAGATCGATGAGAAGCTCGACGAAGGGCGCTATGCTCGCCACTGTGTCGGTGGGGGAAGGAGCCAACTGGCTGCTCCAGGCGATGAGCAACTGACGCAGGCCGGCGTGGGCTTGCGAAACCAGGCTCTCTTCAACGCCGGCCTCTCGCGCCTCATCCACGGCCTTCGCCAGATCATAGATGTCGCTGGCCAGATCAGCCAGGTACGAGTATTCGCCGGCTGCTGTGGCAAGCTTCTGTCCAGCCTCATTGACTTGCTGGAGCAGGATTTCACCAGCCCTGGCTACGACCCTCTCGCTAGAATCGGGAGCCAAAGAAGGCCGCGGCCGGTGGCTTCGGGCCGCCGCTTGAGTCCTCAAGCGGTCGAGAGTGAAGGAAGTGCCCGCCTCGAACTTCTCCTCTCGCCGATTGCGCCGGATCGTCACCTGGCCGGCACCCATCACCCTGCCCTCATTCTTCTCGAGATCCAGGATGCAGGCGGTGTACTCGTCTACCCCCAGCACCGCGGTCGAGTCGGGCAGAAGACCCTCCAGCACGTCGAAGCGAGGCTGGCCCATGAAGCAGTACCGCGTGTCGAACGTGGCCCCTTCCGCGTTGTTCCAGTGGCTCAGGATGGCCAGGTCAAGGCCGTAGGGAGCCAGCAGATCGAGTCCTTCCACCCAGTGGGGCTCCTCGCCCACCTTGTAGATCTCGTAAACCGGCAGAGTGTAGCGCCCCACCGCAATCGCCGCTGCGCTCGCCAGCACCAGGTGCGCCCCTTCGTCGATCCGCCTGGCCACGAGATCGAACACCGGCGTATCTCGCCAGTTACGAACGGCGTAGGTTGGACTACCGGGACCAGCGAAGATGTAGTTGGCGCGCTTCAACTTCCTCAGGGCATTCTCTGTTTCCCTGGCCATAGCCCGACCGGCCGCCCTAAAGGAGACGACAGAGCAGGGAACGCCCACATACTCGGCAACGTACGTGCTCGCCCTTTGGGCGATCTCGTCGGCGTTCAGCTCGAAACCGGCCGGCGTGTCCAGGAAAACGGCCTTTACCGGTTCCTTGATCTTTGATATCACCCAACGATGCACCTTGCTCATGGGCCTTGTCATCTCGCCAGAGCCCATGAGGGTGACCGTTCCCGGTGAACGAAGGTGCGAAGCCATCACGCGCTCCGCGAGATCACCACTTCCACACGTCAAGCTGTGAGGGGCACCTCGGGCTGCGTTGCCAGCGTGTGCTGAAGACTCACTCTAGTATCTTAGCATGTTGGTCATCGAGACGCGGATTGAGGTGTGGGCGCCCGTGGGCCCCTGCGCTCTCTTCCGCGGTTGACCCGGCCACAGGGCCTCAAGCGCCTCGCCTGCACTGGTCGCTCTCAGCCGTGTTATGCTTTGGGAAGACGGTATCGCACGGCCTGCGGCAGGTGCGCAGGCCGCAGACCGCTTCAGGTGGCAGTCAGAGACATCTTTGCCGGGAGGTAAGCATGCCGAACCTGAGATCCGCGCTATCGAACCTCGGGGCCCCAATGCCGCTCGGCCGCAAGATCCAGAGGCTAATCGCCAACAACTGGACCAAGGTCCGGACCAGAAGTAGCTGCTGCGGCCACTACGGCGAGCCCGGGTGCTGAGAGGCCGGTGCCGGCTCGGGTACCGAGCCAAAGCAGCAAGAGAGCGGGGACTAGTAAGATCAGGCGTTCGCCAATGCCAGGCGGTGGTCAATCAGATCAGGCCCTGGATCAGGCTCCAGACGCCGAGCCCGTACAACGGTACCCAAACGGCGCCGAAGAGCGGTCCCCCCAGCAGCGTGAGAGCATATACCGACCGCCTCGAGTAACGCAGCAGGCGCAGTAGCGGCCAGCTCAACGGAGGCCCCAGCATCGTTATCGACGCGAGCGCTCCCAGCGACCGGCTGATCGGCCCTGCCGTCTCCGCTACCCTGCGCACCCACTTTTCGAGACCGCGGCCAGCCTGGGCAAGCGCGATAAGGATGGCGTAGACGACGGCGGCAACCGCGGCAAACTTAGCCACGTCGCCGCGGTGGTCAATTACCCACCCTCCGATTTGGCGGTCCACCGAAGTGGTGGCCGCGATCACCACAACCAGCAGGGCGGCAATCCCCAGCACGCCAAGCAACGCCTTGGCAGGTACCAGGTGCGGCAATGCCGTCGCCCGTTCTGCGAGTTGCCGGAGCAACGGCTTCAGCGAGGGGCTCAGCCGGGGCCATAGGAAGTCCGCCGCAACCAGGACAGTCAGCCCAAGCCCCGCCCAGATAGCTGAGAACAGGACGAGTCCCCAGGCAAACCCAAGGCTCCTCACGAGGAATACGATGTGACCGACGAAGAAGACCTCTCCAATGGCCATCTGCGCCGTGAGCGGAATCGAAAGCAGAAAAAGCGCCGCCATGCGACGCAGGCTTGTCGCGCTGGCAACTCTTCTATCCCCCATCGCGTCACGATTCTACGTCAAGGGCACAACCTGAGTCGAAGACGGATAACGGAGACTCTCTACTCGCTGGACTGGCCCTGGACTGGCCTGGACCTGCTGCTGGCGAAGATGCTAATAGGAGCCCTGGCGGCGCCCCTCATCGCTGGGCGCTACATTCCCCGCCTGCTGGCGTCCGCCTGATGGTAGCAGGGACACACTGCTGTCATGTTCCTCCGTGGTAGCTCATCCTCTCGGCCGCCGTGTCCATACCTGCGGTGAGAATGCGTTCCGCTGCAAGGGGGTGTTCCCCAGCGGCCCCGCGCAGATCGACCGTCTTCAGGTAGCGGCGACAATGCTCACAGACGCTGAGGCGGTAGACGTTGTCATCGCTCGGATAGTGGGCTAGCTGTCCCGCTTCATCGTTCCCGCAGAAGGGGCAGCCCAGGCGGCGAAATGTCCATTCGCTGTCGCAGCGGGAGCAAAGGAGCCGCCTACGGCCGTTACCCTTTCCCAAAGCAGCCATGTCTGGTTCGCCGCCGCAAATCGGGCAATAGCCGCGATACCAACTGGCATCATCTACCAGCGGAGCCAGGGCCTCAGCCTGTGCTCGCAGGAAAGGGCGTAGCCCGCTATTGAGAACGAAGGTGAGCAGACCGCGGTCAATTCCGGCGGCGGCGCTGGTCGGCACCCGGCCACCCCGCAAGTACTCGATCGCGAGCGTCCTCAACTGGGCTCGTCTTTCATAGAGCCAAGCGTGTATCTGCGCCAGAGATTTGACCCGTTCCCGCTTGTGTTCAGCGATCGTAAAACCGATGCGCGCGCAGAGTTCGGCCAGGCTGGCCGCATCGGCGTCCAACTCGTCGGGTGACATCAGAGGATGTCCCTGCTCAAGCCGGGCGCGGGCCTCGACAGCGGTCAGGGCGGGCTGGTGTGGCGGCACTTGAGCGCGGTCTTGAATCTCGAGAAGAGCGCAACACAGCTTGATCGTGTCGGCCAGCTCAGGGTGCTTCTCTGCTCCTTGCTCCAGCGCCTTGGCGATCTCCGAGTAGCTAATCATCGGTCACTCTCTGGTCTAACGGCTTCATCATGAAGGCAAAAGGCGGCCCAGATAGGGCCGTCTTCCGCTTTCCCAATACCAGCCATTCTATTCAGAAGCAGGGCTGTGAGCCCGCTGACCGAACACGGGCAAATAGAGCGCCGCCAGGTAGAAAACGATGGCAAGCCCGGCCCAAAGCCCTGCGGTGAACGCGAACTCCAGCACGTGCGGCACATACGAGAGGGCGTCGCTTGGTCTTGCCCACGCGACTAAGCCCACATCGACCCGGTTAAGCATCAGGCCACCGACGACCATGAGCGCCGCCACAAATCGCCATCGGTTGTCTTGTCTGACCGACCGAAGAGAGAACAGCAGCATGGGGAAAATGACGCCCACCGTGGTCTCCAGCAGAAATATGGCGCTGCTGCGGCTACCGTCGAAGAGCAGGCCAAACTCACGGGCGACAGCCAGCTCGGCGATCTTCACCACCAGGTAGATGCCCAGAAGGTAGGGAATCGCCTTCGCCAGGCTAGCGAGCAGGTCTGACTCCAGCCCTCGCCCAAGCGCTCTGGAGCTCAGCGTGGAGGCTACGATGACCACGGCCGGCCCCACGTACACCGATGACATGAAGAAGAACAGCGGAAGGAGGGGAGTGTACCACAGCTTGTCAAGCTGGTCCGGTACGTTGAGGAACAGTGAACCCAGGGATGACTGATGAAGGGTTGACAGCACCGTCCCACCGATGACGAGGGGGATTGCCACTGCGTGGATGACCCCCTCCGACCGTTTCAGGCCGAACCGCTCAAAGAGCGCCGGGCTGAACTCGAAGAGCATCACAGTGGTATAGAGCATCACGCACCAGCCGACCTCGAACAGAGGTGATTCGGGGTTCCAGTACATGATGAGAAACCAGATGCGCTCCGGGTGTCCCAGGTCGATCAGAAGAGAGATGATGGAAGAGAAGTAGCCGAGGAGCCCGATAAGGATAGCCGTCCGGGCGAGCGGGCGGAGCCTCTCCTGGCCGAGGACGTACACCGCGAAGGCCGTCGTGAAACCGCTGGCGCCCAGCGCAATGCCCACCAGCGTGTTGAAGCCTTTCCACAGCCCCCACCCGTAGTTATCGTTCAGGTTGGTCACCGTCCCCCAACCGTAGATCAGACGAGTTACCATTATCCCGACAGCAAGCAGCGCGAGGATTGCCAGGGCGACCAGGGCAGGTGAAATGGGCGGCAGTTGAGTCAGGGCTCGCCACGGGCGCTCCTGACGGGGCCCTTCGACGGATGCAGCTTGATCAGTGCTCGCGTACGTCATGAAAACGTCTCCTTAGCCCCTCATTCCTTGGGAGCCGCACCACTCTTCTGTGCCATCTTCTGCCGTCGCTTGACCACCCAGTAGAAACCGGTGAGGCCGGCGATTAGGCCCGCTGCGGCGATGGGAGTGGCGAACATGGCGTCCTCGGCGCGCTCAGAGATAGGTTTGTCTCCTAACTTAGGCAGTCCCAACTCTTCAAATGGGACGTGAGAGATATAGAGAAGCGAGGTGCCCCCCGCCTCTGTCTTGCCGTACACGTGGGGAATGTATGTGTCAGGGTGTCTTTGAATCCGCTCCTCGGCGTAAGCGATGAGCTCATCGCGCTGCCCGTACCTGAGAGCCCCTGTGGGGCATGTCTGGGCACAAGCCGGCTCTCTCCCTGCTCCCAAGCGGTCGCTGCAGAAGGTGCACTTCCTGATCCACGGGCCGGCAACTATCCCCTGGTCCCACTCAAATGTAGGGATCTCGAAGGGGCAGGCCAGCATGCAGTAGCGACAGCCAAAGCAACGGTCTGCGCGGTAGAGCACCGGGCCGTCCTCCGTCTTGTGCAGCGCTTCCAGTGGGCAGGCGGAAGCGCAGGCCGGGTGCTCACAGTGCATGCAGGCGTGTCTGCCAAAGGCCCACACTACCTTGTCGCCCTGCTCCACCTCGTTGAACCTCATGACCAGCCAGGTCCTGGAGGAGAGCCTGGGCGGGTTCTGGTAGCTGCCGACGTTGCTGGTCTCTGTTGCCTCCAGGTCGTTCCACTGCTTGCAGGCGACCTGGCAGCCACGACAGCCCGTACAAAGGTGGGCATCAAACAGCATTGCGTGGCTCATGTCCCTACGCCTTTCTGATATCTACCAAGAAAGCCTTGTATTCCGGAATCATGGCGTTGGCGTCCCCCACATGGGGCGTCAGGTCGTTGGCGATGGCTCCGGTGGCCAGCCCCTGCCAGCCGTAGTGCCACGGCATCCCCACCTCATGCACCTTCTGGCCGTTTACTTGGAAGGGTTTCCAGCGGGCGGTGACAATCGCCACCATCTGGATCTCTCCCCGTGCTGATGACACGATCACCTGGTCGCCGTTCTTGATCCCCTTCTCCGCGGCCAACTCCTTGCTCATTTCGATAAACATGTTGGGCTGGCATTCGGCCAGCCAGGGTAGGGTGCGCGACATGCTGCCGGTCTGCCACATCTCGGTCAGGCGGTAGGTAGTGCAGACAATAGGGAACTTGTCTGCCGTGCCCACAGCATCGCCGATACCCTTGTCGGCGTCGGTGTTCCAGATCTTGATCACGGGGCTACTCTGTACGCTGGACATCTGATTCTTGACCGGCGATTCAATGGGCTCGTAGTGCTCTGGGAAAGGTCCATCTTTGCAGCCTGACGGGGTAAACAGCCAGCCCTTGCCGTCGGACTGCATGATGAAGGCGTCGGTGCCCGAATGGGTGCTGAGGCCGGTCTTGGCTGGGTCGGCCTTAGCCGTCGGAGCCTTGGTCGCCGGGAAGTCCGGCACGTCGTAGCCCACCCACTTGCCAAGGATCGGGTTCCCCTGAGCGTCCTTATTCCCTGAATCTGCGCTCGCATCCCACCAGATGACCTTCTTGTTCTCCGCCCAAGGAGTACCATCTGGCCTGGCAGAGGCGCGGTTGTAGAGGATGCGGCGGTTGGCGGGCCAGGTGTAGCCCCAGTAGGGATAGAACCCCATGTCGCCGGGGTCCTTCTGGCCACGACGCTTGACGGCCGGCATCTCGGTGCCTGTGCCGTCGTCCGTAGGATAGAAGTAGCCGCTGTCGATCCAGCAGCCGCAGGCGATGGTGCTCGGGTCAGCGGCGCTGGCGATGGTCGCAAAGCCGGGCAGGAGTTCGCCCTTCTTGACCAGCACCTTGCCGGACGAATCCTTGACGTCCTCCACGGCAAAGCCGTTGATCTCGCGGGCGACCAGCTCCACGTCCGGCGGGTCGCCGTAGTCCCAGACTAGGTCAAGGAGGGGGCGGTCCTTAGCCTCTGTCGAGCCCTCGTAGAGGTCCTTGAGAAGCTTGGCAAGCTGGTCGAGGATCCAGAGGTCCTGCTTGGCCTCACCGGACGCCTCCGCCACCTTGGGCCGCCACTGCATGCGACGACCGCTGGTGACGATGCTCCCCGCCTTCTCGATGGCGTCCACCGCCGGCAACAGGAACACTTCGGTCTGAATGTCGCTGGGGTTCGCGTCAGGGCCCCTCCAGAAGGTGGCCGTCTCTGTCTCGAACAGGTCCATCAGCACCAGCCAGTCGAGCTTCTCCAGCGCCTTGCGCTCCAACCGGGAGTTGGGGCCGCCCACTGCCGGGTTCTGGCCCATGCAGACCAGGCCCTTGATCTTGCCGGCGTACATCGCCTCGAAGAGGCTGATCCAGGAGCAGTCGCCGCTGCTCTTGGGGACGTATTCATAGGCGTAGTTATTGGCGGCGCTGGCCGCATCGCCGTACCAGGCTCTCATCAGGGACTTGAAGAACGCTGGTCCGTTAGACCAGTAGCTTGTCTTGCTGAAGCGCTTCGAGTACGTCTCGAAATCGGTCTCCTTGTCATTTGGGGCACCGAGGTAGCCGGGAAGGTAATTAAACAGCAAGCCCATGTCTGTGGAGCCCTGGACGTTGGACTCGCCGCGCAGGGCGCTGATGCCACCGCCCGGCATGCCGATGTTGCCCAACAGAAGCTGCAGGACGGCCATCGACCGCACGTTCTGGGTGCCGACGGTGTGCTGCGTTTGGCCCATGGCGTAGAAGATGGCGCCTGTCTTGTCGGGCGCGGAGCAGGTGGCGCAATACATCTCCGCCACCCTTAGGAAGTCTTCCCTCGGCGTCCCGCATATCTTCGTCACCATTTCCGGCGTATAGCGCGCGTAGTGTTTGTTGAAGTGCGCGAAGACACAGTTGGGATCGTCCAGGCTCTCCGCCTGCTTGGGAACAGAGACCTCCTTCTGTACCTGCCTGTCCTGGCCCGTTGCCGGGTCCTTCTCCGTAACCGTGACCAGCTTTGTCTCTGTCTGGTACTGCCACGTCTTGGTATCGTAGGCCCTCTTCTCGGCGTCATAGCCGGAAAAGAGACCATCCAGCTCAGCAGGCCCCTTGAAGTCCGAACTGATCAGAGTCAGGGCGTTGGTGTAGTACTTGACGTACTCTTCGTTGTAGAGCTTGTTCTCCAGGGCGTAGTTGATGAGCGCTCCCAGGAAGACGATGTCTGTGCCCGAGCGCAGGGAGGTATAGAAATCGGCCGTGGCTGCCGTGCGAGTGAAGCGAGGGTCGACGACGATCAGCTTGGCATCGTTCTTTTCTCGGGCGTGGTTGATCCAGCCCATGGAGGCAGGATGATTCTCCGCAGGGTTAGCGCCGATGACCAGGACACAGTCGGAGTTCTTGACGTCGACCCAGTCGTTGGTCATGGCACCGCGACCACCCGTGGGGCCGATACCGGCCACCGAAGGCGAGTGTCATATGCGGGCCTGGTGTTCTAGGTAGACCACCCCCAGAGCCCGCGCCAGCTTGGATGAGAGATAGCAGTCCTCGCTGTTGTTGGCCGCGCCGCCCAGCCAGGCCAGGCCATCGGTGCGGTTGACAGGGGCGTCCTTGCCGTCAACCTTCACGGTCTCTACCCAGCTCCTATCACGCGTGTTCTTTATCCGCATGGCGATCTCGCCGATCGCCCAATCCCACGTCTTCTCCTCCCACTCGGTCGAGCCGGGGGCACGGTACATTACTTTGTGAAGGCGCAGGGGGCTGGTGGAGAGCTGGCGCACGGCGATGGACTTGGGGTCGAGGACGCCGCGGTTGACTATGTGATCAGGATCTCCCTCGGCGTTGATCACGTGGCCTGTCTCATCCGTGGCGATGACCATACCACAGCCGCAAGAGCAGTACGGGCAGATGGTGAAGGCCTCGCCGATCTTCTTGTGAAGCTTGAAATCGCTCGCTCCTTCGGCGGGGCCCAGGCCGGCCGCCAGAAGGAGGCTGCTCCCGCCAGCGCCCGCGGTGGACAGCTTCAGGAAGTCCCTTCGGCTAACTCTACCCACAGTTCAACCTCCTACACAGAAGCACGGGTGGGGGAAACCCTTGTCAGCGTGCCATGTTGCGATTGTGCTCACATTCATACCGTTTCGCACGATTGCCCTTCTAGCCTGAGAAAGTGTCTGCGCACTTGGAGCCTGGATGGGCACTGCGTGTTTGAGGGGAGGGGCGGAGCCAGGTCACGAACGGTCGTGCTCTGGAGAGAGAGGGGCTCTCTTGGGTAGCGGTGACAACGTCGAACGATCATCGTGAAGGGTGGCACTATCGCCCCCAGGGTAGCGGAGTGCGATCTTGTGAGCAATACCCTGCAGATGAATAACGATGGCACCACTGAGGAAGCTTGCAGGGGAACTCAGGGGGAAAGGTTCTGGAGACAGAGCCAGCGAAGAAAGGTAGAGAACGAGCTGGCTACCGGCTAGCGGCCGGTTAGCGGCCGCCGAGCTTCTCCCTCAAGTCGATTAGAAGAGCCAATGCCACGCCCGCTGCGAGCGCGGCGAGAAGCCCAACGGCTAGCATCATGAAGAAGTACAGTCCGTTTTGCACGATTACCTTCTTCCCGTTCCCACGTTCTCCGGTCGCAAAGGACGACCAGCGCGACCAAGCAGATGATACCTCAGCGCCTGAGGCATACGTCAAGGGCAGCGGGGCCGGTGTCACGCTCCGGGCAGCGCGGCCAAAGGCCAAGCGCCTCTCGCCAGGGCCCGACAGGCGTTCATGAGGGCTGCGTCTCTTGCTCGGCGGCGTGGCGCTGGAGCAGCTCTTCGTAGGCGGAGCGGTAGATCCCCGTCTCGCTCCCCGGTATGACGAAGGCGCCGCAGGTCTTCTCGTAGAAAGCCTCGGGGCCCACGCCGCCGATGACGGCGTAGGCGTAGCCCATCTCCCTCATGGCCTCCAGGCAGCGAAGGAGGAGGGCGGCACCCACCCCGCTGCCGCGCAGGTCTTCGCGCACGCCGGTGGGGCCGAAGAAGCCGCGGCGGCTGCACTCGTAGACGGCGAAGCCTACGATGCGCCCTTCCATCGTTGCCACGAAGCCGGTGATGGGGTGGCCGGAGAAGGCCAGATCGGCCTCGGAGGCCCAGATGGGCATGAAGTTGGCCTCGATGAAGGTGCGCAGGGCGAATCGGTCCCAGGGCTCGGCGCGACGGATGCTGGCGCCGGCCTCACGGGCGCGCTGGTAGCACCCTTCAGGGTCTGGCAAGTCGTAGAGGCGGACTAGCATATCAGGCATGGCAGTTCTCTCAGATGGCTCTTTCGCTTGTCTCCCGGGCCAGGAAGTCCAGGGCTTCCTGGTGGGGCAACTCTCGCTGGCTGCCGTCAGCCATGGACTTGAGAAGGACGGTCCCGGCCGCCGTCTCTCGCTCGCCCAGGATGACGGTGTAGGCGACTCCGAGGCCGTCCGCCTGGCGCATCTGCGACTTCAGACTGCGCTCGCCGACGGCCACTATGGTGGGTACGTGCTGTCGACGCAGGAGGCTGGCCAGGCGCAGGGCCTCGCGGCGCGCCCCCTCCGACTGGTGGGCCACGTAGACGAGAGGCCGGGAATCGCCCGGTGGCTCCATCCCCTGGCGCTTCAGGTTAAGGATGATGCGCTCGAAGCCGGTGCCGAAGCCGGTGCCGGGCGTCGGCGGGCCTCCGAGGAGCTCGATGAGGCCGTCGTAGCGGCCACCGCCGCCGACGGTGCTCTGGGCGCCGCCGTGGGCGGGCTGGAACTCGAAGACGGTGCGGGTGTAGTAGTCCATGCCCCGGACCAGGCGCGGGTTGAGCTTGTGGGCGATGCCCAGGCCATGCAGGTAGCCGCGCAGGGCCTCGAAGTGGGCGGCGCAGTCGTCACAGAGGGACTCGGTGATGGGCGGCGCCCCGGCGATGACCGGCTGGCACTGCCTCTGCTTGCAGTCGAGGAGGCGCAGCGGGTTCTTCTCGTAGCGAACGTGGCAGTCGGAGCAGACGTCGTCCAGCTTGTCGGCGTAGTAGCTGCGCAGGGTGCGCAGGTAGCCGGGCCGGCAGCGGGGATCGCCGCTGCTGTTGAGGTGTAGGGTGAGGCCGCGCAGGCCCAGGGCGCTGTAGAAGGTCGTCAGGAGGTCAATGATCTCGGCGTCGGTCAGGGGGTCGCCGTCGCCGATGATCTCAGCGCCGAGCTGGGTGTGCTCGCGGTAGCGCCCGGCCTGGGGGCGGTCGTAGCGGAAGATGGGCGAGATGTAGTAGAGGCGGACGGGCTGGGGCAGCACGTGCATGCCGTGCTGGAGGTAGGCGCGGCAGGTGTTGGCGGTGCCCTCCGGCCGGAGGGCCATCCTCTCGCCGCCCCGGTCCTCGAAGAGATACACCTCCTTCTCGACGATGTCCGTGCCCTCGCCGACGCCGCGCAGGAAGACGCGGGCGTCCTCGAAGGTGGGGGTATCGATGCGCTGATAGCCGAAGGCGCGGCAGACGCGCTCTGCCGTCTCCCGCACCAGGCGCCAGTAGGGCTGCTCGGCGGGGAGCACGTCGAAGGTGCCGCGCGGCGCCCGGTAGAGCGGACCCTTGTGGCCACGGGGTCGACCTGCTGGTTGAGAGGACATCGCCTCGCCAGAATAGCGAGCGCGCGTTGGGAGGGTCAAGCCTTCAGGCTACGCCATCAGAGATCGGGGGTTCTCCCAGGCAAGAACGGCCATGGCTTGGGGCAGCCTTCGACCGTTGACACAGCCTCACCTTCACGTGATAGTGGGATACGATAACCGAGAACCAGCCGTGGGTCGGCCGGCGGGCCGGCCCTCTCACTGCCAGCCGCAATGCTCATCGACCTGCACACCCATACGCGCCCCCTCTCCTGGGACTCCGACCTGACCGCCGATGAGCTCGTCGAGCGCTCTCGGGCCGCCGGGCTGGACGGCATAGCCCTCACCGACCACGACTTCTTCTGGGGCACGGAGGAGGTGCGCGCCCTGGCCCGCCGCCACAACTATCTGGTGCTGCCCGGCGTCGAGATCAACACCGAAGACGGCCATATCCTGGTCTACGGCATCGATCGCTACGTCTTCGGCATGCACCGCTCCCATGTCCTGGCCGAGAACGTGGCCCAGGCGGGCGGCGTCATGGTGGCTGCTCACCCCTACCGGCGCCGGATGCCCTGGCACGTCCGCGACGAGCGCGACTATGAGGAGGCGCTGCTGCGGGCCAGTCGAAACCCCGCCTTCCGCTACTGCGCTGCCCTGGAGAAGATCAACGGCCACGGCACCGCCAAGGAGAATGCCTTTTCGGCCCGCCTCTGCGACCTGATGGGCATGGCTGGCACCGCCGGCTCGGACTCTCACACCCCAAGCGACATCGGACGTTGCGCCACCTACTTTGAGCGCCGCATAGAGGACATCTACGGCCTCATCGAAGAGCTGAAGGCGGGCCGCTTCCACGCTGTAGACCTGGCCGCGCAGGCCGTTCGTTAGGGGAGCCTCAACCTAACTAGTCCCGTAGGGGCCGAGCATGCTCGACCCCTACGGTTCGCAGGAAGTTCGTTGACACTGCCAGGAGCCCGATGTATTCTCGTGGCCGCGCGCTCACCTCACGCCAGCGTTACCTCGCGCCACTCCTCTCACCACAAGGAGGTGCACCGTGACCCAATCCTCCATCATTACAGACGAGATGCGAGCCGTCATCGGCCAGGAGTCCGAGCCCCAGACGGTAGAGGTCGACCGCACCGCCGTCCGCATGTTCGCCCGCGCCGTCGGCCACACAGACCCCGTCTACTTCGACGTGGAGGTGGCCCGCCGCAGGGGCTATCGCGACCTGCCCTGCCCTCCGGCCTTCCTGGGCACCCCGGTATTCAATCCCAATCAACCACCTCGGAGCGCTTACGTTAGCTTCAAGTCGCCCTTCAAGCGCATCCTCAACGGCGGCACCGAGGTGGAGTACTTCGACGAGGACATCTGTGCCGGCGATGCGCTGACTTCGACCAGCAAGATCGCCGACCTCTCAGAGCGCCAGGGGAGTCTGGGGCCCATGCTCATCATCCGCTTCGAGACCACCTGCCGGAACCAGAAGGGCAAGGTGGTGGCTATCATTCGAGGCACGGGCATCCAGTACTAGACGTGGGGGTCGAGCATGCTCGACCCCTACACAGGGAGGTACGACATGGCCGAGCAGGTCTACTTCGAAGACATCAACGAAGGCGATGAGATACCCAGGCTGGGCAAGAACTGTAGCAGCCAGCAGCTCGTGATGTGGGCGGCCGGCTCCGGCGACTTCTACCAGATCCACTACGACAAGGACTTCGCCCAGTCCACCGGGCTGAGCGGGATCATCGTCCACGGTGCCCTCAAGCACGCCTTCCTGGGCCAGATGCTCCACGACTGGGTGGGCGAGAAGGGCCGCGTCAAGACGTTCGGCTGCCAGTACCGCGGCATGGACTACCCCAACCAGGACCTCATCTGTCGGGGAGTCGTCACCGGCAAGCGCGGGGAGGGCGGCGAGAACCTGGTAGAGTTGGACATCTGGACGGAGAACCCGGAAGGACAGAAGACCTCGCCGGGGACGGCGGTGGTGGCGCTGCCCTCGCGAAAGTAGTCACTCAGCACATGCGGTCCGTAGGGACAGAGCTTCAGCTCTGTCCTGGGCCAACCTTCCGCCGGAGGCGGATCCGCCTGCGGCGGCGAAGGTCGGCCCCTACGAGGTCGATCTCCTGCCTTTCGCGGCCAGCACCAACGTCCTCACGTAGCCGAAGGCCAGGCTTAAGGTCACTGAGAGAATAATGCGGCACGTTTGTGAGACGAAAAGAGGCCTGCTCATGGTTCGACAAGCTCACCATGAGCGGGCAAGTTCCGCTCGTCCTGAGCTTGTCGAAGGACGGGCCTTGTCGAATTAGAATATCAATGGCCTTAAGCCGCACCTTCGTGTCTTGAAGTGTGTCCACCGCACCCGGACTAAGCCTGGGCTGTCTCCTCTTCGCTGGCCTCTTCTTGGCCCGCCGTCAGCCACTCCCGGCGCAGCTCCATGAGCGTGAAGTCGTGGCCGCCGCGGCGGTTGGCGCCGTAGACCACGAAGCCCGCCTTCTCGAAGCAACGGCGCGCTCGCTCGTTCCAGTCGAGGGTCTTCAGATAGACCCGCCTTAGCGCCGTCCCCGTGAAGAGGTGGCGTACGAGGGCGCGCACGGCGTCGGTGCCATAGCCCTGCCCCCAGTACTCGCGGACGCCGATGGTGATGCCCAGCTCCGCCTCGCCGTGGGCATAGTCGATGTTGTAGTACATGACGTTGCCGATGTGCCGACCCGCGTGGTCTTCGATGGCCAGGGTGCGACGGGAAGGGCTGGGGTAGGCGAGTTCATCCTCGTAGAGAGCGCGAAAGTCGTCGAAGGAGGCGCTGAAGGGCCGGGCGGCATCGAAGCGGGCCATCTCTGCGTCGCTGCGCCAGGCATAGTCGGCAGCGGCGTCGGAGGGCTGCTTCTCGCGGAGCACCACCTTGGCGCCACGGGCGACCTCGCCCTTGATGACCGACGTCATGGCGTCAGATCCCTTCGCCGCTGCCAGCGGCGGGCGGAGAAGCAGCCAGCAACTCCAGCGCCTTCTCCACCATGGTGCGCTCGTTGGGGTAGGTCATGGCGGCCAGGGCCTCCCCTGCCGGGAACCACTGCACGCGGTCAAACTCCCAATCGTGCTGGTCGACGCTGCCGCCGGTGGCCCACATGAGATAGAAGTGGACCGTCTTGTGGTAGCGGACGCCCCGGGCCACGAACCAGTAAGTGATGCTGCCCACTTCCCGCTCGATGGCCACCTGGAGACCCGTCTCCTCGGCCACCTCGCGGAGGGCGGCCGCCGCCAGGTCCTCGCCTGGCTGCGGTGCGCCTTTGGGCAGGCTCCAGAGGCCGTCCTGGTCTCTGCCGCAGAGAACCACCTCAATTCCTGAGGGGCCCCGTCGGCAGACGACACCCCCCGCTGAAGTGGCCCGCTCCGTCTTGAGCCTGTGAGAGGCGCGTCTAGCCAACTGAACGTCTACCCACGCAGCTTGAAATCCAGAGGGTCCTCTCCGAAGTCCACCTGGGCGATGGCGGCGAGAGCTGCAGCGCGGACTCGTCCCTCTGGGCTGGCCAGGCAGCTCTCCAGGGCCCTCTTCGCCTCCTGCCCGCCGATTTCACCCAGGGCCTGTATGGCCGCCTCCTGAACCTCCGTGTCGTCGTCTTTGAGGAGGGGCTGCAGATGCGGTACCGTGACCTCATCGCCCAGAAAGCCACAGGCTGTGGCGGCCTCGTATCGCATTTCAGCGTCGTCGCTCTTCAGTTCCCGCACCAGAGTGGAGAGCCAGCGGGCATCGCAGTTGCGACCCATGGCGTGGAGGGCGCTCACCTGCAGGCGATGCTGGTCGCTATGATAGGCATCCTCGATGACCTGGAGGACCCAGGGCCGGCTGCGGGCTCCTACCGCCTCCACGGCCCGGGCCTTGACCTCCGTTGTCTGTTCAGGATCGGCGATGGCCCTTCGCAGGGCGTCGTCCACGATGCTCGCGTCTGAAGCCCTGATCTTATCGAACTCAGCCTTCAGAGCGTAGCGGCCCAAGCCCAGGGCTGCCTCTACTCGCACCGCCTGGTCCGCATCTGTGAGCAGAAGAGCGACCAGCGTCGGTATCAGATCTCTCCCGTCGTACTCCCAGAGCCCGCGGATCCCGAAGCGACGAACCTCGGCGTCGGAGTCGGACAGGCCTACGCGGAAGACGGCATCGAAGTTCAGTTCGACGTTGTCTTCGGTCAGCTCGATGAGTTGGCGCATCACCTGGCGGCGGCGGTGGACATCGGCGCCGCGCCAGGCCTCTTCGAAGGCAGAGGCTTCGTCCGGCACCAGGCTGGACAGGTTGACAAGTCTGGCCGCTACCAGCGGAGTAGAGGAGTCAACCAGCTCTCTCAGATAGTCTTCCAGAGACACACCTCTCAACCGCCAGAACTCTCTCTATCCAGTCTAGCGACGCGCAAAATGGGATGTCAATTTGCAGCAGGCGAGGATGCTAGTGACCACGCGACGCAGCCGGGACAGCCAGGGTAGTGCCCTAAACGGTGGTACCCAGCACCATCACAGTCTCGATCTCTCCTGCCCGCGTCACGGACTCCTGGTCGCCCTTTCGGCCCGCCTCTCGCCGCCGCGTCCGATCTTGGGCTCCGTACCCGCCAGGAGGCGCCGGATGTTCTCCCGGTGGAGGACGATGACGAGGGCGCCGACCAGACCGGCGTAGACAGCATAGGCTGCCGGCAGGACGCCCGCCGCCGCCAGCCCGATGAGCACACCGGTGGCCAGCACAGCGCCGGAGATAGACATTACTGACATGTAGCGCGTGACCCAACCGATGGCAATAGCAACAGGTATCAGGGTCAGCCCCACCAGCGGGTTCATGCCCAGCAGCACCCCGAAGGATGTCGTGACGCCGCGACCACCCCGGAATCTGGCAAAGACGGGCCAGTCGTGGCCGACGACGGCGGCCAGCCCGCCCACCGCCTGAACGTAGGCGTTGTCGGACAGGAGGCGGGCGATGACTACTGTTAGGGCTCCTTTGGCCAGGTCGCCCACCAGGACAGGCAGGGAGGCCCGGAGCCCTATGGTACGGAGGGCGTTGGTGAAGCCCATCTTTCCGCTGCCGTAGTCCCGGATATCGATCCCCCGCGCCAGCCGACCAGCAATGATGCCCGTAGGCACCGACCCCAGCAGGTAGCCGATGAGAGCTATGACCAGAAAGGCCCACCACATGCTAGCGTTCCCTCCGGGAGCGAAAGACCAAGCGCAGGGGGCTGCCCTGGAACCCATAGGCCTTCCGCAGCACTTTCTCTAGGTAACGACGGTAGGAGAAGTGGACCAGCGAGGCGTCATTGACGAAGAAGACGAAGGTGGGTGGCGCCGCTTCCGCCTGAGTGGCGTAGAAGAGCTTCAGGCGCCTGCTCCCCGACGTTGGTGGCGGCTTCTCCGCCGTCGCCCGCTCCACCAGGGTGTTCAGCTCTGCCGTCGGGATGCGACGGCGGCGATCCTCGCCGGCGCGGAGGGTCTCCTCCAGTAGAGCCGGGAGCCCCGTGCGCTCCTTGGCGGAGACGAAACAGAGGGGCGACCAGGCGGCGAAGCGGAGCCGCTGGCGGGCGCGGCGCTCAAACTCCTGGCGGTTTGAGCCGTTGCCCCCGACCAGGTCCCACTTGTTGGCTACGAGCACCAGGCCGCAGAAGGCCTCCGCTATGTAGCCGGCGATGTGGGCGTCCTGGGCCGTCACGCCCTCAGGGGCCTCCAGCACCAGCAAGGCCACGTCTGCCCGCTCGACGGCGCGCTGAGCGCGCAGGACAGCGTGCTTCTCCAAACCCCTCTCGACGTGTCCCCGTCGCCGGATACCGGCGGTGTCCACCAGGATCAGGCGCTGCTCACCGTACTCAAAGGGAGTGTCTATGCTGTCTCGGGTGGTGCCCGGCACCTCGCTTACTATCACCCGCTCCTCGCCCAGGATGGCGTTCAAGAGCATCGACTTGCCCACGTTGGGCCGGCCCACGATGGCAATTCGCAGGGCCTCAGCTTCTTCGCCGACCGTCGCCAGCGGAAGAATGTCGATGAGGAGGTCCATGACATCGGCGACGCCGGTGCCGTGATGGGCGCTGACCGGCAGAGGCTCGCCCAGGCCCAGCTCGTAGAACTCGACCGCCCCCTCCTGGCGCGCCTTGCTCTCCGCCTTGTTGGCCAGCATCAGGACGGGCTTCGCCGTGCGACGGAGGACGTCAGCTACCTCCAGATCGCCGGCCGTGACGCCTTCGCTGGCGTCGACCACGAACAGGATGACCTGCGCCTCATCGACAGCGGCCTGCACCTGTTGCCGCACCTGGGCCGAGAGGGAGGTGCGCGCTTCCAGGTCCAGGCCGCCCGTGTCCACCAGTCGGAAGAGACGCCCCTGCCACTCGACGTTCCCGTAAAGGCGATCGCGGGTGGTGCCGGGGATGTCTTCCACCAGGGCCACCCGTCCCCGGACCATGCGGTTGAAGAGGGCGGACTTGCCTACATTGCGGCGCCCGACGATGGCCACCACCGGCGCTGCGGCTGCCTCGGCTGGCGGGCCGTCCCGAGAAGCGGTGCCGGTCATGCCTTGCTCAGCGTAACGATCACGGTGGCCGGCTCCACGCCCACCACCTGCACGCCTTGGGGCACCGTCACCTGCACCGGCAGGGCGTGTTGTCCCTCTCCCAGCCCCGAGGCATCCACGACTGCCGCCAGGCTAGTCGGTGAGAGCGCTCGCAGCACCGGTATTTCGCCCGAGACACGCACCTCCACCAGGGTGGTGGCCAGCTCCGCCCGCAGGCCTGTTTCCAGCCCCTCGATGGTGGGAGTGAGCCCCAGTGTGATCTCCCCCTGGGCAGGAGAGACGGAGACCCGCACCGTGACGGTGTCGCTGCCGGACACCGTCATGCCTGGCGCTAGCTGTAGCTTCGCCGCCCGCACCACGTCCGAGGCGGCTCCGTCCACGTCCACCTCATCGGTGGCGACAATGGTCAGCGACTGCAGGGCCTCGATAGTCCCCGTAATGACGACGAAGGGCGGCTCCACGCTTACCGAGGTGACATTGAAGCCATCGGAGGGGACGCCCCGTAACAGCGGCGTCACCACGTAGGCCTGCGTGATCTCCCGCTGCACAATGGGGAGAACCACCTCCACCGTGCTGGGGTTCAAAGTCACTCCCTCTATGTCGCCGCCGCGGCCGTCCCGAGATACCACTGGGAACGTCTGCTCCAGGGGTACACGTACCCCCTGCACATTGACGTCGGCCACCGCCTCCTGCACCAGAGCCACCAGGCTCTCCGCGCCCGTCACCTCCACCTGCTCGGGCGTAGTCCTTCCTGGTGCCGTGGCGTAGCCCAGAGGAGGCGTCCCTATCAGCTTCACGGTCACCGGCACCACCTTGGTGGTCACGGGCTCCAGCGTGACGGTGACGCGAGGGGGAAATACCTCCAGCACATCGACCCGGCGCCGTTTGCTCTCGAAGCGCAGGGTAACGGTATTCTCGCGTGCCTTGGCAGTGGAGAGATCGGCGACGGCCCGGAAGTCTTCGATAGTCAAGTCATTCCAGGTGTCTTCAGGCACCGACACGCGGACGCTGACCGCGGCGTCTGAGAGTGCGGCCAGGGCCAGCCCTTCCGGCACGTTCACCGTCTCCACGGGGATGGCACCAGGGAAAAAGTCCGTCCGCGTAGGGTTCTCTTCTTCTGTAACGAAGGCCCACAGGCTGACGGCCAGGGCCAGGGAGAGGAGGCCAAGGCCTAGGTTGGCCCTCAGGGAGCCAAAGCCCCGCCCGAAGACCAAAGCGACCACCCGGCCGATAGCGGACAGGGAAGTTGGCACAGCCCTACCCCCTCGCCACCGGCGCTACCCTCGGCCACCCGCGCCAGCCGCAACTGGCGGGCTCAGCAGGCTAGCCAGAGTGGCCCGGAGTCGCGTCTCGTCCAGCCGTGGCACCAGCCGGCCGTTGGCAGCCACCGCTATCTCGCCGGTCTCTTCAGAGACCACCACTGAGATGGCGTCGGTGCGCTCGGTGATGCCCAGTGCGGCGCGATGGCGGAGGCCCATCCGGCCCGCGGATGAGTCCTCAGACAAGGGCAGGGTGCAGGCCGCTGCCACCACTCGGTTTTCCCTGAGGATGACAGCGCCGTCGTGCAGGGGCGACCTGGGGAAGAAGATGCCCTCCAGAAGCTCCGCCGAGGGCGCCGCATCCACCCGGATGCCGGTGTCGATGTAGTCCTTCAGACCTGTGTCGCGTTCCAGCACCATGAGGGCGCCGTGGCGGCGTTCGGCGAGGCCCAGCGCGGCATCAGCGACCGCGTCGATGAGGACATCGTAGCCGGGCCTGCCCAGCCAGGCTCGGACGCCAGACCTTCCCAGCCGCTCCAGGGCACGGCGGAGCTCCGGCTGGAAGACGATAGGGATGGCCACGGCTAGGCCGATGAACGAGTTGCGGAGCAAGAAGTTGAGGACGCGCAGGTCAAAGAGACGGGCCAGGACAAAGGCGGCGATGAGAAGAATAGCGAAGCCCCGCAGCAGGGTCATGGCCGTAGTCCCCCGCAGCAGGAGCAGCACCCAGTAGAAGATGGCGGCGATAAGCAGGATATCGAAGACGCTGCGGGCGTCCAGCTCCCTCAGCGTATCCCTGAGGCTTCCGAGAAAGTCTGACATGGGCCTGACCGTTAGGGGCCCGGCCGACGGCAGGGGCAGGCCTCGAGGGGCCCGCCTAAACAGGCTCGCCACGCGGCCAGCGCCCGGCTGCGTCCGGGCTCCCCGGGCGGGTCGTCCGCCTGCGACGCGCGTGGAGGCGGGAGCACCCCGCCAGCCCCGTCCTAGCCCGTCTCCTCCCCCATCAGCAAGGCCAGAATAGCTCTCTGAGCATGCAGGCGGTTCTCCGCCTGGTCGAGCACCACCGACTGGGGCCCATCGATGACCTCATCGACGGTCTCCTCCCCTCGGTGGGCGGGCAGATCGTGCATGAAGATGGCATCAGGGGCGGCCAGAGAGAGCAGCCGCCGGTTCACCTGGTATCCTGCGAAGGCCCGCAAGCGCTCCAGGCGCTGGTCCTCCTGGCCCATGCTGGTCCAAACATCGGTGTAGACGACATCGGCGCCGCGCACCGCCTCCTCAGGGGCGGCGGCGACCCTTGTCGAGGCCCCGGTGAGGGAAGCCACCCGCTCCGCCTGGCCCAGGACAGGCTCGGGCAGACCGTAGCCGTCCGGTGAGGCGATGGTGAAGTTCATCCCCACCATGGCCGAGCCCAGGGCCAGGGAAGCGGCGACATTGTTGCCATCGCCTACGAAAGCCAGCGAGAGCCCGGCGAAGCGCCCCTTCTTCTCGTAGATGGTCAGCAGGTCGGCCGCTGCCTGGCAGGGGTGCTCGTCATCGGAGAGGGCGTTGATCACGGGCACGGTGGCGTACTTCGCCAGGGCCTCCAGGGTGGAGTGGGCGAAGGTCCGGGCGGCGATGGCGTCCACGTAGCGGCTCAGCACCCGCGCTATGTCGGCCACCGACTCCCGCTGTCCCAGCCCCACTTCCGCCTGCGAGAGGTAGACGGCGTGGCCGCCCAACTGCTGCATGGCTACGTCGAAGCTAACGCGGGTGCGCAGGGACGCCTTCTCGAAGAGGAGGGCCAGCGTCTTGCCCCGGAGGAGCGGGGCGCAGCCATCCCTCTTCGTGCGCAGGGCCATCTCCAGTGTGCCGCGCAGTTCCTCCGGCGTCAGGTCAACTATGGAAAGGAGGTCTCTCCCCTTCATGGACAAGCCTTCCCGCCGACTGGCGCCGCTAGTATAGCACAGGCGAACCGGCCTCCTAACGCCGCAGAAAATGGGCATCCTTACGACTCCGCAAGCACGCCTTCCCGTGGATGACCCTGCTGCTCGCCCCTTGACGGGGCCGCCGCGTCGGTATTAAGTATTGGCGGCCCTCGGGGCCAGGGGTGGACATGGTGCCTGCCGGCGGGCGGGGCTGGTAGCGAAGGCGGGGCAGCCTATGACGGAGTGGCTCGAACGCTACCGAACGCCTCTCCTCACCATCCTGGCCGGCGCCGCCGTCCTCGGCCTGGTCTTCTTCGTCCTCCGCCAGCGCGAAGGCCCGCCCCCTCTCGAGCTACAGGTGGGCGACGCCACCTCTTCCGACTCCGAGATCATGGTGCACGTCACAGGCGCCGTCGCCGCACCCGGGGTCTACGCCCTCCACGAGGGTGACCGCGTGGTCGATGCCGTGGAGGCGGCCGGCGGCCCCTCCGCGGACGCTGATTTGGTGACACTCAACCTGGCCCGCCGCGTCCACGACGAGGACCAGGTGGTGGTACCAAGGGTCGGTGAGCAGCCGGCCGCCAGTCAGGCCGCGTCCGCCTCCGCCGATGGTGCTCCTATCGACATCAACACGGCCTCGGCCGCCGTCCTCGACTCCCTGCCTGGCATCGGCGAGGTCTACTCCAGCCGCATCGTCGACTCCCGTGCGGCCAACGGCCCCTTCCAGAGCACGGAGGACCTGGTGACCCGCAAGCTCATCCCCAGCGCCACCTACGAGAAGATCAAGCTCCTGATCACGGTCTCGCCTTGACCCTCGTCTACCTCGGCGGTGCCTGGCTCTTGGGCCTGGTGGCGGCCTCCCTGGCCGCCGGCACGCCCTGGCTCCTCGCTCTGCTTGGGCCGGGCCTGGGCATCGCCGCCGCCCTCTCGACCCGTCGCTGGGCGCCCCTCGCCCTCGGTCTTGTCGCTGGCCTGCTCATGCTGGGGGGCATGTGGCGCTATAAGCAGGCCCGACCTTCCACCGAACCCAGCGGCATCGCCGCTTACAACGACGGCGCGGCGGTGCGCTTCCGCGCCCTGGTCAGCGACGAGCCGGACGAACGTGGACAGTCGGCCCGGATTCGCCTGTCGGCGCGTGAGGTGTGGGTGGACGGCGCCTGGGAGGAGACCTCTGGCGGCGTCCTGCTGCGCCGCGACCCTCTGCCCCGCTACCGCTACGGCGATCTGCTGGAGGTCGAGGGCAAGCTCGAGACGCCGCCGGTGCTGGAGGACTTCAACTATCGCGACTACCTGGCGCGCCAGGGCATCGGCTTCCTGGTCGACTACCCCCACGTGAGCCTGCTGGCGTCTGGCCAGGGCAACCCCCTACTGGAAGCCGTGCACGGCGTGCGGCGGCGCCTCAGCGATGCGCTGGCAGCGTCGCTGCCTGAGCCGGAGGCATCGCTGGCCCAGGGCATCCTGTTGGGCAGCCGCTCCGCCCTCGGCCCGTCCCTGACCGCCGACCTGAACAACACCAGCCTCTCCCACCTCATCGCTATCTCCGGCTACAACGTGACGGTGGTGGCGGGCCTGGTCATCGGTTCGCTGGCCTGGCTGCTGGGCCGGCGACAGGCCGCCCTGGCCGCCCTCCTGGCCATCGCCGCCTACACGGTCCTGACGGGTGCCTCGCCGTCGGTGGTGAGGGCGGCGATCATGGGTGGCCTCTTCTTGATAGCGACACTGGTGGGCCGCCCGGGCAGCGCCCTCACGGCCATTGTCCTGGCGGCGGCCCTCATGACCGCCCATCGGCCGCTGGTCGTGCACGACGTCTCCTTCCAGCTTAGCTTTGCGGCCATTGTGGGCCTCGTCTACCTGTCGCCCGCCATTCAGGTACGCATCCGGCAAGGCCTGTCTCCGCTGGTCGGATCGCCGGAACGGCTTCAGCGGGGCATCGTCGGCATGATCGTGGAGAACCTGGCCGTGACGCTGGCGGCCATAGCTGCCACCCTGCCCATCATCGCCCTTAACTTCCAGCGGGTCTCCCTGGTGGCGCCGCTGGCCAACCTGCTGGTGTTGCCGGCCTTCCCGCTGATGCTCGTCCTGAGCGGCCTCGACGCGGCGGCGGGCGCCGTCTGGAGCCCCCTGGGCGATGTCGCCGCCTGGGCCGCCTGGCCGTTCCTGGCCTATCTGGTGGCCGTGGCGAGCCGCCTGTCCGACCTGCCTCTGGCCTCGCTCGAGGCATCCAGCTTCGGCATGGGACACGCCGTCCTCCTCTACGCCGCGATCGGCCTCGTGGCCTGGTGGATGCAGCCCATTCGGCCGGGCCAGGCGCTTCTGGCCCGCGTCTTCTCGCTGACGGCAACTCCGGCGCGCCGCGCCGCGGTGCCCCTCCGGCTCGTGCCGACGCCCTGGCTAGCAGGAGGCCTGGCCCTCGCTGGCGGCCTGCTCTGGTGGGCAGCCCTCACGCCCTCCAGCGACCGCCTCACCGTGACAGTCATGGACGTGGGTCAGGGGGATGCCATCCTCGTCGAGAGCCCAACCGGGCACCGCATCCTGGTCGACGGCGGGCCCAGCGGCCGTGCCATCAGCGAGGCCCTGGGCCGCGAGACGCCCTTCTGGGACAAGGGCTTCGACCTGGTTGTGCTCACCCACCCGGAGGAGGACCACCTCAACGGCCTGGTGACGGTCCTGGAGCGCTACGACGTGGAGCGTATCCTGGCCAGTCCTGTTGAGAGCGACTCGGATGCGTACCGCGCCTGGCGTGAGGCCGTGGAGCACGAAGGCGCCACTTACGACGAGGCCGCGCCCGGCGAGTGGTTCGACCTGGGCCGCGGCGCCCGCCTCGAAGTCCTCGGCCCGCCCACGCAGCCTGTCGAGGGCGGTGACGACAAACTGAACAACAACTCGGTGGTGTTGCGCCTCACGTGGGGCGAGGTAAGCTTTCTCCTCCCCGGCGACCTGGAGAAGGCCGGTGAGGAGGCCCTGCTCAGCGAGGGCGAGGAGCTGCGCTCCACGGTGCTCAAGGTGGCCCACCACGGCAGTGCCTATGCCACCGGCGACCCACTGCTGGCCGCCGTCCATCCGGCCGTGGCCGTCATCTCCGTGGGTGCCGACAACTGGTATGGGCACCCGTCGCCGCAGGTGCTGGAGCGGCTGGAGGACAGCCTGGTCTACCGCACGGACCTGAACGGCCGCGTCAAGCTGTCGACTGACGGCGAGCGGCTGTGGGTGGAGGCGGATCGGGCGCTAACGGCGTCGCCCACCGCTTCCCCGGCCCCTTGACGGGGTGCTATACTCGCCCTACCGCATCACTGCCCCCATCTTCGAAGAGGTCTCATGGCCGCTACCCCTCTTCTACGCAAGGACGGACGCCGCCCCAACGAGATGCGGCCGGTACGCATCACCGGCAAGCACCTGGCCCATGCTGAGGGCTCCGCCCTTATCGAGTTGGGCGGTACGGTGGTGCTCTGCGCCGTCAGCATCGAGGACCGGCTGCCCCAGTTCCTGCGCGGCAAGGGCAGCGGCTGGATCACGGCCGAGTACGGCATGCTGCCTCGTTCCACCGCCACGCGTACGCCTCGAGAGGCCGTTACCGGCCGCCAGGCAGGGCGCACTCAGGAGATCCAGCGTCTCATCGGCCGTTCCCTGCGCGCCGTCGCCAACCTGGAGCTACTGGGCGAGCGCACCCTCACCGTGGACTGCGACGTCATCCAGGCCGATGGCAGCACACGGACGGCAGCCATCACCGGCTCCTATGTGGCCCTCTGTCAGGCCCTGGAGACTCTGGTGGCGAAGGGTGAGCTATCGTCGCTGCCCGTGAAGGGAGCCGTCGCGGCGGCGAGCGTAGGGCTGGTGGAGGGTGCCCCCCTGCTCGACCTCTGCTATGAGGAGGACTCCCAGGCAGAGGTGGACTTCAACGTGGTCATGACGGACGATGGACGCTTCGTGGAGGTCCAGGGCACCGCCGAGGGTAACCCCTTCTCAAGAGAGCTGATGGATGAGTTGCTGGCCCTGGCCCGGGAGGGCATAGAGGGCCTGTTCAAGGCACAGAAGCTGGCCCTGGGCAAGATCGGCATCTCTCTGGAAGGGTGAGGGACCTACGCGTACTCGCCCAGGAAGGTGCCGCCGAGGACGTGGACGTGCCCGTGCTCCTGGCTCTGCATGGCATCGGAACCCAAGTTGGAGACGAGTCGGAAGCCCTTTGGGCAGTGGGCCATCCCCATCTGCACGGCCACCTCGCCCACCCGTCCCATGTCGCGCCACAGCTCTTCCTGGGTCACGTGCCTTCGGGGGACGACGACAAGCATCACCGGCACCCAGCGCAGTCGGTTGCGAAAGACCACCACCTCCTCGTCCTCGTAGAGGATGTCGGCGGGCTCCTGGCGGGCGACGATCTGGCAGAAGGTGCAGTAGTGGATCACAGGTGGGCATCCAGGCGCGGAGGCGTCGGCCTCATCACGATAGGGAATCGCGGTCATTCTAGGGAGGCCCCGACGTTGCGTCAACGCGGGCCGAACAGCACGACGGGCCGGCGCCCGGCCGGCCGGCTTGCCTGCCTGCCGGACAGGCGGGCCGGATAAGCCGGGAGGGAAACCCTTGGCTGACGTCCGTCCCTTCCGCGGCCTGCGCTACCGCCCGGGGGTCGCGGCTAACCTCGCTGACCTGCTCGCTCCCCCCTTCGACGTTATCTCGCCCGAGGCGCAGGGCTTCCTCCTCCGCCGCCATCCGGCCAACATCGTCCGCCTGGAGCTGGGCGAAGAGCGACCGGACGACACGCCCCAGGACAGCCGTTACACGCGGGCCGCCGCCACGCTGCGCCGCTGGCTGGCTGAGGGCATCCTGGCCGTCGACCCAGAGCCCGCCTTCTACCTCTACGATCAGGAGTTCTTCCGGAGCGGCCGCCTTCTGCGCCGTCGCTCCCTGCTGGCGCGGGTGAGGTTGGAGCCCTGGGCGAATGGCGTGGTGCGCCCTCACGAGCATACCCTGATCGCACCCAAGAAGGACCGACTGCAACTCCTCCGCCACTGCCGCACCAGCTTCAGCCCCGTTTTCGCCCTCTACCGAGACGTCGACGGCCGCCTCCGTGCCGCCGCCAGCCAGGCCGCCAGTGCGGCGCCCGTGGCCCAGGCCCGCGAGCCCGGAGGCGAAACGCACACCCTCTACAGCCTCGCGGGCGAGGCGGCCACCAGCGGCATACGTGATCTCTTCCGCGACCGGACGCTGTACGTGGCCGACGGCCACCATCGCTACGAGACGGCCCTGGCCTATCGAGAGGAGAGGCGCACGCCCGACTGGAGCGGCGAGGAGCCGGAGAACTTCGCCTTCATGGCCCTCACCGCCGCCGAGGACGCCGGGTTGGTGGTGCTCCCTATTCACCGCGTGGTCCGCCTGACCACCATCCCCGACGATCTTCCAACGGGCTTCGAAGGGCTCTTCGTGGTGGAAGACCTGGGCCCCGTTCGCGCCGGAGGCCCCCTGCGCGATGCACTGGCCCGCCTCAGCGAGGCCGGCAGCGAGGGGCCGGCTTGCGTCGCCGTGGGGCCCGGCCCCAGCCGTCTGCGGCTGCTGCGGCCCCGCAACCTAGAGGCCCTGCGCTCCTCCCTACCGCCCGGTACGCCGACGGCCTGGCGTGACCTGGACGTGGCCCTCCTCCAGTACGCCGTGCTCGAAGGACTGCTGGGTATCGACGCTGCTCACCTTGCCCGCGGCGACGCCCTGGAATACACGGAGGACGCCGGTGAGGCCCTGGAGGCCGTAGCCTCGGGCCGGGTGCCGCTGGCCTTTCTGCTCAACGCCACCCCCGTCGAGCAGATCCTGGCCGTGGCCGACGCCGGCGAGCGCATGCCCCAGAAGTCCACCTTCTTCTACCCCAAGCTGGCCACTGGCCTCGTGATGTACCCGCTGAACTAGGAACTAGGAACTGGGAACTGGGAACTGGGAACTGGGAACTGGGGAGTTCCTTGTTCCCTAGTTCCCAGTTCCTGGGGTGCGGGCTGGGGGGGGCTAGATTCGCGCCAGGCGGGCAGAAAAGATGTGGGGAAGGCGCTGGATCTCCTCCAGTTGGGCAGGCGCTACGGGGTCGTCCAGGCCCAGCACCATAAGGGCGCGGCCCCTCACCTCCTTGCGGCCGAGGCGCATGAAGCTGATGTTCACGTCGTGCTGGCCCAGGTAGGAGCCAATTGCGCCAATGGTGCCGGGCCGGTCCTCGTTCTCGCAGATCAGCAGGTAGACGTCGTCAGGCGGGATGTCCACCCAGAAGTCGTCAAGGAGGACCACATGGGGGCCGTCGTGAGCCATGGTGCCGGCTACGGTTGTCGTCCCCACCGTGGTGGTGAGGCGGACATTGATGAGGTTGGCGTATATACCCTCATAGGGACCCTTGCGCTCGGTGATGCGGAGACCACGGTGCTCTGCCACCAGGTTGGCATTGACGATGGTGACATTCTCCTCGCTGATGGGAGACAGGAGGCCGCGAATGACGGCGGCCTTCAGGGGCGTCACGTCGAAGTTGGCGATCTCCCCCAGGTACTCGATCTCGATCTTCTCTAGCTGCCCCTCGCAGAGCTGGGTACCCAGCGAAGCTGTCCTGGCCGCCACATCCAGGTAGGGCGCGATGACCGACATGGTCTCCGCCGGTATGAGAGGGGCGTTAACAGCGTAGAGGGCGGGCTCACCCTTGAGGACGGAGATGACCTGCTCGGCTACGTCTATCGCCACCCGTTCCTGGGCCTCGGCGGTGGAGGCGCCCAGGTGCGGCGTCACCAGGATACGGTCGTTCTTGAGGAGGACGCTGTCGGCGGGAGGAGGCTCCTGGCTGAAGACATCGATGGCGGCGCCGGCCACCCGCCCTTCCTCGATCGCCCGGCAGAGCGCTCTCTCATCGATGAGCTGGCCCCGGGCCGTGTTGATGATGCGCACCGAGGGCTTGACCAGCTTGAGCTGCTGCTCGCCAATGAGGTGACGCGTATCAGACGTGAGGGTGGTGTGAAGGCTGATGAAATCGGCCCGCTTGAGGAGGTCTTCGAAGGAGACCAGCTCCACGCCCAGGACATGGGCGCGCTCCTCGGAGACGAAGGGGTCGCAGCCCAGGACGTGCATCTCCAGTCCTCGGGCGCGACGGGCCACCTCGGAGCCTACCTGGCCAAGACCGACGACGCCCATGCTCTTACCCCGCACCTCGACGCCCAGGAAGCGCTTACGCTCCCAGCGGCCTTCCCGGAGAGAGGCGCTGGCAGCGGGGATGTGGCGCGCCAGGGCCAGCATGAGGCCGATGGTGTGCTCGGCGGCGGAGATGGTGTTCCCCAGAGGGGCGTTGACGACGATGATGCCGCGGCGGGTAGCCACCTGGAGGTCGATGTTGTCCACACCCACGCCCGCCCGGCCGATGACCTGGAGCTTTTTCCCCGCCTCGATGACCTCCGCTGTCACCTGGGTCTCGCTGCGCACGATGAGGACGTCGTACTCACCGATGGCGGCGATAAGCTCCTCTTGGGGCAGCCCCAGCCGGACATCCACCTGAGCGTGGGGAGCCAGGATGTCGATGCCGTCCTGTGCTATGGGATCAGTAACGAGTACCTTGGGCATGGCACTCCCTCAAAGCGCCGCCAGCCCCTCCCGCGGGGTTGGGGCTGGCGAGCGATGGTTCTACGGGCCGCTGCCGGCTAGCCTCACCCCTAGGAGGCCGCTGCTCGCGAGGGACTGAAGCCCAGCCTCGGCAGCGCCTTGCCGACGGCCTCTATCGTTTTCTCGATGTCGGCTTCATGCACCCAGCCCAGGTGGCCGATGCGGAAGATCTTGCCGGCCAGGTGCTGCTGGCCGCCGCCCAGCACGGTATCGTACTCCTCGCGGAGCATCTTCGTGAGGGCCGACCCATCGACGCCCTCCGGCACCTTTATGGCGGTGACGGTGTTGGAGGCGTAGCGCTCGTCGGCGAAGAGCTGGAGCCCGAGGCTCTTGGCCCCTTCCCTGGCGAGGGAACCGACCCGCTTGTGCCGGGCGAAGACGTTTTCCAGGCCCTCCTTCAGGAGCAGGTCCAGCGCCACGTCCAGGCCGAAGAAGATGGAAATGGCCGGGGTCCAGGGCGTCTGGCCGCGCTTGAAGAAGTCCACAGCCTTGCCAATGTCAAAGTAGAAGCGGGGCATCTTCGCCTGCTCGTAGGCCTTCCATGCCCGCGCGCTCATCGAGACCATGGTGATGCCGGGGGGCACCATCCACCCCTTCTGGGAGCCGCTGGCTACCGCGTCCAGGTCCCACCCATCGACAGGCAGGGGGATTGAGCTCAGGCTGCTGACGGCGTCCACCAGGATCAGGATGTCGCCGTGCTTGCGCACCGCCCTGGCGATGCTCTCCATGTCGTTGGCGACGCCGGTGGAGGTCTCGTTGTGGGTCACCAGCACGGCCTTGATCTCGGGGTCAGCGGTCAGGGCCTTGTCGATCTCCGCCGCGTCGGCCGCCTTGCCCCACTCCACCTTCATGCGCACCACGTCGGCCCCGTATGTCTCAGCGATGGACGCCAGACGGTCGCCGAAGGCCCCAATGGAGACGCCGAGGACGCGGTCGCCGGGCGAGAGGGTGTTGACAATTAGGGCCTCCATGGCGCCGGTGCCGCCCGATGTCAGGAGGGCGACATCGTTCTTGGTCTGATACACCTGCTTGACGCGGTCCCCCACACGCGTCAGCATGGCCGCGAACTCCGGTCCGCGGTGGTTGATCATCTGGCGCCCGACCGCTTCCAAGACTTCCGGCGGGCAGGGGGTAGGACCGGGGATGCGCAGGTTCATTGGAGGCCTCCCTTCGATTCTGGGGCCATCATACGGTAGGGCCTGCCAGGGGTCAAGAGAATCGTGAAAAAAGGCGCAATTCGCCCGCCGACGCGGGCCGCCGACATGCTAGAATACGAGTCGGGGAGTTCACCTTGACCACTGCCTATCGAGGCCTTCCCAGCGTCGACCGGCTCCTGGCCGATAGCCGTGTGGGTGCCCTAGCCGCCGAATACGGCGTCCCCACGGTGACGGACCTGGTGCGCCAGCACCTGGACGACCTGCGGCGGGCCATCGCCGCCGGTCGCTCCTGCCCCACCTTCGACGAGATCGCGTCTTCTCTTGTGGAGCGCGCCGCCTCCACGCTCGCCCTCTCCCTGCGGCCCGTCATCAATGCCACGGGGGTCATCATCCACACCAACCTGGGCCGCGCCCCCCTCTCGGACGAAGCGCTGGCTGCCATGGCCGCCGTCGGCCGGGGCTACAGCAACCTGGAGTTCGATCTGGAGGAGGGCGAGAGAGGGTCTCGATTCGTTCACCTGGAAACGGCCCTCTGCCAGCTCACGGGCGCCGAGGCTGCCATCGCCGTCAACAACAACGCCTCAGCCCTGCTCCTGGCCCTCAGCGCCCTCGCGCAGGGGCGAGAGGTGATCATCTCCCGGGGTCAGTTGGTGGAGATCGGCGGCGGCTTTCGCATCCCCGATGTCATGCGCCAGAGCGGCACCCGCCTGGTGGAGGTGGGTACCACTAACCGCACCTACCTCCACGACTACGAGGAGGCCATCGGCGAGGAGACCGCTGCCATCATGCGCGTGCACGCCAGCAACTTCCGCCTCACCGGCTTCACTCATTCGGTGCCGCTGGCTGAACTGGCGGCCCTGGCCCATCAGCGCTCCCTGCTCCTCTTCGACGACCTGGGGAGCGGTTGCCTCCTGGACACCACGCCCTTCGGGCTGCCGGGGGAGCCCACGCCCCAGGAGAGCCTGGCCGCCGGCGCCGACCTGGTCCTCTTCTCCGGCGATAAGCTCCTGGGCGGGCCCCAAGCCGGCATAATCCTGGGGAGACAGGACCTGGTGTCCACCCTCCGGCGCCACGCGATGGCCCGCGCCGTCCGCCTGGACAAGACCAGCATCGCCGGCCTGGCCGCGACCCTGCTCCACTACCTGCGGGGCGAGGCCCTCGGCAAGGTGCCTGTGTGGCGCATGATCTCTGCGTCGCTCCCTGACCTGGAGCGACGTGCCCATCGTTGGGCGCGGGCCTGCCGCCGGGCCGGCCTGCCGGCCCGGGTAGTGGAGGGCCGCTCCATGGTGGGAGGCGGAAGCCTGCCGGAGGAGAGCCTGCCCACCCGCCTGCTGGCCTTGGGCGGCGATGGCTCCCTGGACGTTCAAGCCCTGGCCAGGCGGCTGCGGGAGGGCGAACCACCGGTGGTTGCCCGGATCGAGCGCGACACTCTGCTCCTCGACCCCCGCACGGTGGACCCTCGCCAGGACCGCATCCTGCTGAAGGCCCTTCACGCCCCCCTGGCGGCCGCCCCGCGCTGAACGCCCGACGAGTTCCAAAACTGGCCTGGGACGACGCCCCCCTTGGCGGCCCTTCGCCGGCCGGTGCTATAATCGGGCCAGGGAGCGTCGCCATGGCTGGCGGGCAGTCCGGTATCACATATGCCTGTATTGCGCCTCATCCGCCCATCATCGTGCCTGAGGTTGGGCGGGGGCGCGAAGCCGAGACGGCCCGCACCATCGAGGCGCTTCGCCAGGTAGCCGCAGAGCTGGGCGAGCAACAGCCCGAGACCGTCCTCATCATCAGCCCTCACGGCCCCCGCCAGCCCGACGCCATGGGCATTTCGACGGCCCCACGCGCCATCGGCGGCTTCCTTCAGCGGGGCGCGCCTGGCGTCAGCTTCACCTTCGACAACGACCCGGAGGCTGTGACCCTGCTCCAGGAGGAGGCTTCGGCTGCGGGCCTGCCCCTGACCACGCTGGAGGACTGGGGACTGAACCTGGATTGGGGCTGTACCGTGCCCCTTTACTACCTCCGTTCGGGGATGCGCGGCGCCTGCCTGGTGGCGATGGCCATCTCCTTTCTGTCGCCGCAAGCCCACTACGTTCTGGGGAAGGCCGTGGGCCGCGCGCTGACCCGTCTGAACAGAACGGTGGCCATCATTTGCAGCGCCGATCTCTCCCACGCCCTGCTTCCGGGCGCCCCTAATGGCTATGACCCCGCCGGCCACGAGTTCGACGAGCGCTACCGCCAGGCGGTGGAGGACTGGGACGTTGACTGGATGCTCCACGTCGATACCAGCTTCCGTGACCATGCCGCTGAGGACGCCGTGCCCCAGACCGGCCTCCTCATGGGCGCCCTCAGCGATCTCGAGGTGCATCCCCGTGTCCTCTCCTACGAAGGCCCCTTCGGCGTGGGCTATCTGGTGGCGGCGATCGACGTGCTGGGCCCGCGTGAGGCCGGCGAAGCGGAGACCGCCGCAACGAGGACGGACACGGCGCAGACAGTGCACCCCTATGTGCGACTGGCGCGGGAGGCGGTGGAGAGCTACGTGCGCTACCGCCAGGTTGTTGAGCCCTTCGACGTGACGCCGGAGATGCATAGGCGAGCCGCTGCCTTCGTCTCCATCAAGAAGCTCGGCGACCTGCGGGGCTGCATCGGCACTGTGGAGCCGGCCTACGTTGACCTGGCGAACGAGATCATCAACAATGCCATCGCCGCCGCCACGCGAGACCCCCGCTTCGAGCCCGTGGCGGAGAGCGAGCTCTCCCACCTCACCTACAGCGTCGACGTCCTCAGCCTGCCCGAGCACATCGACGGGCCGGAGGCGCTGGACCCGCGCCGCTACGGGGTCATCGTCCAGAGCGGCCGCCGGCGTGGCCTCCTGCTGCCCGACCTGTCGGGCGTTGACTCTGCGGAGGAGCAAGTGGCCATCGCCCGTGCCAAGGGGGGCATCCTCCCTGGCGAGCCCGCCGACCTCTACCGCTTTCAGGTAGAGCGGTACGGATAGCGACCCGTGAGATATGCAGTCGTCTTAAGAAGGGATGAAGAGGGGAACTGGTTGGCATCGGTGCCTGCCTTTCCCGGCTGCCACACCTGGGGACGTACACGCCAAGAGGCGCTGGAGAACGCGCAGGAGGCCCTCGAGGGCTGCGTTGAGAGCCTCCTGGCGTCCGGTGATCCGCTGCCTACCGAAGCAGAACCTCCCGAGGTAGCGTTTGTCCAGGCTGGCTAGGCACTGCGCGGGTGCATCGGACGATCGACGAGTGCACGGTTCCCTGTCCCTTCAGGTGGAACCCCACACCAGAGGCTCGTGATCCGCCCCTGCACGGAAGCCGACCTCACTCGCATCTTCCAGATCATCAACCAAGCGGCCACCGCCTATCGAGGCGCCATCCCCGACGACTGCTATCACGAACCCTACATGCCCCTGGAGGAGCTCCTGGCCGAGAGCCGGGAGATGACCTTCTTCGGCTGGGAGGAGTCGGGCGGGCTGGTGGGAATCATGGGCTACCAACCCATCGGCAAGCCACCGGCCGTCACTCTCATCCGCCATGCCTACGTGCTGCCCGACCAGCAGCGTGCGGGCGTGGGCAGCGCCCTCCTCCGGCACTTAATGGGCCTGACGACGACGCCGCGACTGCTGGTCGGCACCTGGGCCTCCTCCTCCTGGGCCATCGCCTTCTATGAGAGGCACGGCTTCCGCCTCCTGCCTGACGGCGATCTCCTCCTGCGCGCCTACTGGCACATCCCCGACCGCCAGCGCGAGACTTCGGTCGTCCTCGGGCGCGACCTCTCGCGCCTGCCGAAAAGAATCCTCCCGGGCACCCCGTCATTCTGAGTCCGCCAGAGGCGGACGGAGAATCTCGCTTGTAGAGACTCTTCGCTTCGCTCAGAGTGACAGAAGGAAGGGGGTTGGCAGCGGAACCTCTGGGCCACCCACGCCCGACAGACCTGCCCGCCCCTCGGCGGGTCTGCTACAATTCGGGCAGATGCACGGCAAGACCCTCACTGCCGTAGGGTTCTACAAGGTCCTGCCCGGCGTGACCACCCTCTTCTGGACGGCCGCTGCCTGCACCTTTGCCCCCCAACCGCTCGTCCTGAGCCTGTCGAAGGACGAGCAGCGGGAGTGCCCAGGATGAGCTTCTACGTCTATATGCTGCGCTGCGTGGATGGCTCATACTATGTGGGTCACACAGATGACCTTGAGAGACGACTTGCCGCTCATCAGAGCGGGGAGATTCGGGGCTACACGCGCTCTTGCCGCCCCGTGCGGCTCGTCTTTCATGAGGAATTCCCTTCGCGGGAAGACGCCTTCCTGCGCGAGAGACAGATCAAGGGTTGGTCCAGGCGGAAGAAGGAGGCTTTGATCAAAGGGGACTGGGACAGCGTTAAACGGCTTTCCCGCGCTCATGGTTCGACAGGCTCACCATGAGCGGGTTAGGTCCGCTCGTCCTGAGCTTGTCGAAGGGCAGGCTCACCATGAGCGGATTGCTCCAAGTCCTGAGAGAGGACAACTGGTCTGATCAATGAGCGTGTCCCCTAAGACCCTCGCCACCCTGGAGTTCGACAAGGTGCTGGCGCGGCTGGCCCGCCACGCCTCCTTCTCGGCCGGCCGCGAGCTGGCCCTGGCCCTGCGGCCCTCCACCAACCACGCCGAGGTGGTGCGCCGCCAGCGCCTGACGGCTGAGGCGAGGCGCCTGCGGGCCATGAAGCCCAGCATCGGGCTGGGCGGCGCCCACGACGTGCGCCCCCTGGCCCACAAGGCCAGCCTGGGGGGCATCCTGGAGCCCACCGAGCTCCTCGACATCTCCTCCACCCTGCGGGCCGCCCAGGAGATGCGCTCCACCCTCACCCGGCTCTCCGGCGGCGCGCCTGGCATACAGGCAGGGCTACCCCTCCTGGCGGAGCTGGTCGAGGACCTGCCGGAGGCGCCCGACGTGGTGGCCGACATCGCCCGCTGCATCAACGCCCGCGCCGAGGTCACCGATGCCGCCAGCCCCGTTCTCGCCGTCCTCCGTCGCGACGTGCGCATCGCCCATGACCGCCTCAACGCTAAGCTCCAGGAGATACTCAACTCCCCCCTGGGCCGGCAGGTCGCCCAGGAGCCCATCGTCACCCTGCGCGACGGCCGCTACGTCATCCCCGTCAAGGCCGACTTCCGCGGTCAGATCCAGGGTATCGTGCACGACATGTCGTCCAGCGGCGCCACCGTTTTCCTGGAGCCCCTGGCTGTCGTCGACCTGGGGAACACCTGGCGCGAGCTGCAACTGGAGGAGGAGCGCGAGGTCGAACGGGTACTGCGTCGCCTGAGCGCCGCCGTCGGCGCTGCCGCCGACGCCATCACCGGCGACGTGGAAGGCCTGGCCGAGATCGACCTCGCCCTCGCCAAGGCGCGCCTGGCCGACGAACTGGGTGCCTACGAGCTTCCCCACGAGGACGGGGCGCAGTCGTGGCTGGTGCCGGCGCCGGCGCCCCTGAACCTGGTCAACGCCCGTCATCCTCTCCTCACCAGAGACGTGGTGCCCATCTCCCTTTCCGTGGGCACCGGCTACTCAGCCCTGCTCATCACCGGGCCCAACACCGGCGGCAAGACCGTCGCCCTCAAGACCACGGGGTTGCTCTCGCTGATGGCGCTCGCCGGGCTGCCCGTCCCCGCCGACGCCGGCAGCCAGGTGCCCGTCTTCGCCTCCGTCCACGCCGACATCGGCGACGAGCAGAGCATCGAGCAGTCGCTTTCCACCTTCAGCAGCCACATGACCAACATCATCGGCATCCTGAAGGAGGCGGAGCCCCGCAGCCTGGTCCTGCTGGATGAGCTGGGCGCCGGCACTGACCCCACGGAGGGCTCGGCCCTGGCGCGGTCCATCCTCCAGCACCTGCTGGCCATCGGCTGCCTGACCGTCGCCACCACCCACCACGGCGAGCTGAAGGTCTTCGCCCACGCCACGCCCGGCGTCATGAACGCCTCTGTGGAGTTCGACCCGGAGACGCTGGCCCCCACCTACCGGCTGAGCATCGGGCTGCCCGGCCGCAGCAACGCCCTGGCCATCGCCGCCCGCCTGGGCCTGGCGCCGGAGGTCATCGAGGTCGCCCAGGCTTCCCTGGCGCCGGACCAGGTGCAGGTCGAAAGCCTTTTGGCCGACATCCAGCGCCAGCGGCAGGAGGCAGCCCTGGAACGGCGCTCGGAGGAGGTCGCTCGACGGGAGGCGGAGGAGATCCGCGGGCGACTGGAGGCGCGCCTGGAGGCCCTGGACGAGGAGCGCGAGGAGCTGCTGGCGTCCACCCGCGACGCCATCGAGCAGGAGGTGATTGCCACGCGCGAGCTCCTGGAGGAGGCCCGCCGCCGCATCGAGCACGAGCGCGCCGCCGCCGAGCAGGCTGCCGAGGCGGCCCGCAAGGCCGCGGCTGCTGCCGCCGTCCGGCCCAGGGTGCGGCCTCCGAAACCGCTCGACACCGCCGGCCTGGAGGCGGCCCAGGAGAAGGTGGCCGCCACCGAGGAGGCTATCCGACGCCTCCAGCGCCTGAGCCGCCGCCGCCGGCCCCGACGCCCGGAGCCCACGGTCGCGCCGGAGTCCGTCCAGGCCGGCGACCTGGTGTGGCTGCGCGGCCTGGAGCGCTACGGGGAAGCCCTGGCCCCGCCCGACGAGCGCGGTGAGTTCGAGGTGCGCCTGGGCCCCCTGCGCAGCCGCGTCTCCCTGGAGCAGGTGGAGCGCGTGCAGCGCCCTCACCACAAGGGGGGCGCGCCGCAGCCCATCCCCGCCGTGCCGCCCGCCCCGGCCGTCGAGCCGGAGCTGGAGATAAGGGGCCAGACCATCGACGAGGCGCTGCCGGCCCTCGACAAGTATCTGGACGACGCCTACCGTGCCGGCCTGAACTCGGTGCGCATCGTGCACGGGCGGGGGACAGGCGTGCTGCGGAAGGCCGTGCGCGACATGCTGTCCCGCCACCCCCTCGTGCGCGCCGTCGAGACGGCCCCGCCGGCAGAGGGCGGCGAGGGCGTGACGGTGGCCGTGCTGGTGGGGTGAGGGTTCGATCAAGGAGGCCTGACATGGAAGAGGAATCCGTCCTCACGGAGTCAGAGGAGGCGGAGACGCCTGACAGCGGCGAAGCGATCGAGCCGGCCCCCGTCGAGGAGGCACGCGGGGCACCCCTCGTGCTGGCCGCCCTCCGGCGCTTCGTGGAGGGCGTGCGCGACAACTTCACCGTCCGCACCGTCTACGGTGACCCCATCGAAGCGGAGGGGGTGACCGTGATCCCGGTCGCGCAGACGTATTTCGGGTTTGGCGGCGGGGGTGGTGGAGGAAGAAGGGGCGGCAGCGGCGGTGGGGGAGGCGGCGTCGTGCGGCCCATGGGCTTCATCGAGGTGACGGCGAAAGGCGCGCGCTGGGTGCCCATCACGCGGGCCTGGCAGCGGATCGCCATCCGCGCTCTGCCCATTGTCATCGCTGTGCTGGCCCGCCGCGCCCTGCGCCGGCACCGCAAGCCGGAGCCCAAGGAACCGTAGCGCGGCTGCACGTGGAAGAAGGTGAGCCACGAGCCCATGAGAGTGGGGCACTGAGTGAGGTAGGAGGATGCCTGCCTGGGCAGTAGCCGCGACCATACTCGGCGCCATCGGGGCAGTCGTGACGATCGCTTGGTGCGCGTGGGTAGCAGTGCGCGCATTCCGGCATCGGCATGACCCGCCATTGGCGACTAAGCCTGACATTGACGCCGTCAGCGAGCAGATCAAAGTGCTCGAAGAGCAGGTCAGCCACCCTCCGGAGTACCTCGATGGGCTGCCGGAAGCCGTCAACGACACACTCAGGGCAGCGTACCAGGAAGCGCGTGTCCTCCAGCTAGAGGGCTACCAGGCTCAAAACGCGGAGAGGCACCGCGAGGCTGTGGAACAATTCACCAGGGCGCTGCCGCTGGCAGAGACCGACTCCCAGCGCGCCGCCCTGCATATTGTGCGGGGCAACAGCCTGGACTCGATTGGCGACTGGTCGGCCGCCATGGACGATTATCAGGCCGCACTCCGTCTATCGCAAGACATCTCGCCCCCGGAGGAGGCCAATAGCGCACGCGCCGCCGCCCTCGGTGACTTGGGCCTCGTCTACCGCCGCCGCGGCGACTTGGAGCAGGCCGAGGAACTTCAGAAGCAGTGCCTGGAGATAAACCGGCGCATCAACAACCGAAGTGGTGAGGCCACCGCCGCGAACAACTTGGGCAACGTTTACGCCGACCGGGGCTGTCTGGAACGGGCTGAGGAGCAGTACAAGCAGGCCCTGGAGGCATACCGCCGCATCCGCGAGCCCCTAGGCCAAGCCCGCGCTCTGGGCAACCTGGGCAACGTCTACTCCCTTCGCGGCGATCTGAAGCGGGCGGAGGAGCATTATTCCCAGGTACTGGAGATATGTCGCCCCATTGATGACCGCATGGACCAGGCCAACGCCTTCGGCAACCTGGGCAACGTCTACTACCTTCGCGGCGACCTGAAGCAGGCCGAGGAGCACTACAGGCAGGCTCTGGAGCTATTCCGCCGGATCAGTAACCCTCTGGGCGAGGCCAAGCAGCTCGGCAACCTAGGCGGCATCTACGCCCGCCGGGGCGATCTGGACCGGGCGGAGGAGCACCAGAAGCAGGCCTTGGGCATGTTCCGCCGCATCGAAGATCCCCTCGGCCAGGCCAACCAGCTCGCCAGTCTGAGCCTCCTCGCTGAGCAGCGGGGCCGTCCGGAGGAAGCGCGGCGTCTGCTCAGGGAGGCCCTGGCCCTCTACGAGCGCATGGGCGCCGGCGGCGAGGGGCCGGACACCGTGCGCGCTGCCCTGCGGCGGCTGGAGGAGGCGGGTGGAGAGGAGAAGCCGCGCCACCGGGCCCGCAAACAGAAGGACCAGGAGCCGCCTGCGGGCTGATGGTCATCAAGAAGACAACCTCGCATTCTGGACGTAGGGGCGAAGCTTCAGCTCCGCCCAGGGCCGACCTAAAGGTCGGCCCCTACGAGGTTTGTCTCCCTGTCGACCGCGCGTAGCGGTGTGCAAGCCAGTCCCCTCGTTTCGTGAGGCTCGCCCATGCCTTTCGCGACCACCGGCGACATCCAGACCTACTACGAGGACGAGGGCCCCGCGTCGCCGTCGGCACGCCGCGACACGCCCGTCGTCCTCATCCACGGCCACAGCGCCGACCTGCGTCTCTGGGAGCCCCAGGTGCCGGCCCTCCTCGGCGCTGGCTACCGCGTCGTGCGCTACGACGTGCGCGGCCACGGCCGTAGCTCGGTTCCCGCCACCGGCTATAGCTGGGAGCACTACCTCGCCGACCTGCGGGCCCTGCTCGACCACCTCCGGGTGGAGCGCGCCCACCTGGCGGGCATCTCCATGGGCGGCGCCATCGCCCTCCAGCTCGCCCTGGAGGAGCCGGGGCGCGTCGCCTCACTAACCTTGCTGGACTCGGCCCTGCCGGGCTTCGCCTACTCGCCGGAGTTCGAGGATGACGTCGAGAGGCTGCGCGAGGCGGTGCGCGTCGAGGGGCCGCGGGCCGCCCTCGAGCGCCACTGGCTCACCCACCCCATCTTCGACGGCGTGCGCCGCCACCCGAAAGCCTTCGCCGCCCTCCGGCGCATGGTCCTCGACTACCCGGCGGCCGACTACCTGGACGAGGCCGAGTACGCCCGGACGGGCGGCCGTCTGGCCGCGCCCCCCGAGCAGCCCGCCATCGAGCGCCTGCACGAGGTCCGGGCGCCGGCCCTGGTCGTCGTGGGCGAGCGGGACCTGCCCGACTTTCGCATCATCGCCGACATCCTGGCCGAGAACCTGCCGCGGGCGCGCAAGCTGGTGGTGCCCGACGCCGGCCACCTGCCGAGCCTGGAGCGCCCGGAGGTGGTCAACCCTGCCCTTCTCTCCTTCCTGGCCGCCATCGAGGGCTGAGCGCCGCCAGCCACCCGTAGGGACAGAGCTTTAGCTCTGTCCTGGGCCGAGCTTCAGCTCGGCCCGTACGCGATGCCTCATGGTTCGACAGGCTCACCATGAGCGGACACGGTCACCATGATTCGACAAGCTCACCATGAGCGGCCAACTCCCGCTCATCCTGAGCCTGTCGAAGGACGAGCCCCTACGGTATGACCCATGGTTCGACAGGCTCACCATGAGCGGACACGGTCACCATGGTTCGACAGGCTCACCATGAGCGGGCAAGGTCACCGCGAGCGGACAACTGCCGCTCATCCTGAGGCTGTCGAAGGACGAGCCCAGCGAAGGCCGACAACGCCGCCGCCCGATAGCGAACTCACCCCCACTGCACTACAATAGACCCACCAAGAACGGAGGTTCGCGCAAGATGGACGTATTCGAGGCCATCGGCACGCAGCGCGCCATGCGCCGTCTCAAGCCCGATCCCGTCTCCGACGAGGATCTGTGGACGATCCTGGACGCCGCCATCAAGGCCCCCAGCGGCGGCAACCGCCAGCCCTGGAACTTCTTGGTGATCCGGGACCCGGAGATCAAGCGCAAGATCGCGGAGTACTACCTGGACGGCTGGAACCGCATCTACGGCCCCTTCCGGGACTTCGCCCTCCTCGACCCGGCCACGGCCCGCACCTTCAACTCGGCCGACCACCTGGCCGAGGTGCCCGTGCTCATCCTGGCTACCGTGCAGCGCGACGGCATCGCTCCCGGCTCGCCGGCGGGCGCCTCCGTCTACCCGGCGGTGCAGAACCTGATGCTGGCTGCCCGCGCCCTCGGCCTGGGCGCCACCATCACCACCCTGCACATGGAGCACGAGCGCGAGGTGAAGGAGCTGCTGGGCATCCCGGAGGGCATCGACACCATGGCCCTCATACCCATCGGCTGGCCGAAGGGCCGATTCGGACCGGCGAGCCGCCAGCCGGTGGAGCAGGTCACCTTCTGGGACCGCTGGGGTGAGCGAAGAGAGCGCTGAGCGGGGCGACAGCGTGGTGTGACATGCCCAGGAAGCCGTCGGACCGGACGCCCGACATGTTCGACGAGGCGGCCCGCGAGCGGGTCGAGCGCGAGGCGCCGCTGGCTGCCCGCGTGCGCCCCCGCAACTTCGAGGAGTTCGTCGGGCAGGAGCACCTGGTGGGCGAGGGGCGCGTCCTCCGCCGCGTCATCGACGCCGACCAGCTTCCCTCCATCATCCTCTGGGGCCCGCCGGGGAGCGGCAAGACCACCCTCGCCCGCATCATCGCCGCCCAGACGCGGGCGCAGTTCGCCCCCGTCTCCGCCGTCACGGCGGGGGTGGCCGACCTGCGCCGCATCGTCGACGAGGCGCGGGAGCGGCGGGCGCTGCACAGCCAGCGCACTATCCTCTTCATCGACGAGATCCATCGCTTCAACAAGGCGCAGCAGGACGTCATCCTCCCTTATGTCGAGGAGGGCGTCGTCACCCTCATCGGCGCCACCACCGAGAACCCCTCCTTCGAGGTGATCGGACCCCTCCTCTCCCGCAGCCGCGTCTACACCCTCAACCAGCTCACGCCGGAGCAGGTGGAGACCATCGTCCGCCGCGCCCTGGCCGACAAGGAGCGCGGCCTGGGCGACCGCGGCCTGACGGTGGACGACGACGTCGCGCCCGGGCTGGCCTCTGCCTCCGGCGGCGACGCCCGCGTCGCCCTCAACGCCCTCGAGCTGGCCGCCGCTGCCGCCGAGGCCCAGGGCGACCGCCAGGTGACGCTCGCCACTGTGGAGGAGGCCCTCCAGCACCGCACCTACCTCTACGACCGCGCCGGCGACGCCCACTACGACACCATCTCCGCCTTCATCAAGTCGCTGCGCGGCTCCGACCCGGACGCCGCCCTCTACTGGCTGGCGCGCATGATCGAGGCCGGCGAGGACCCCCTGTTCATCGTGCGGCGGATGGTCATCCTGGCCGCCGAGGACGTGGGCCTGGCCGACCCGCAGGCGCTGGTGGTGGCCACCGCCTGCCAGCAAGCCGTCCACTTCGTCGGCATGCCGGAGGGCTACCTGCCCATGGCCGAGTGCGCCATCTACCTGGCGACGGCGCCCAAGAGCAACAGCGCCCTCACCGGCTACGAGCGGGCCCTCGCCGACGCCCGTGAGACCCGCAACGACCCCGTGCCGCTGCACCTGCGCAACCCCGTCACCCGCCTCATGCGCGACCTGGGCTACCACAAGGGCTACAAGTACGCCCACCACTACGATGAACATTATGTCGAGCAGCAGCACCTCCCCGACCGGCTGGCGGGCCGGCGCTACTACCAGCCCGGCGAGCTGGGCTGGGAGAAGCGCATCAAGGAGTGGCTGGAGCGGTTGCGGAAGGAGAGGCCCGAACCCGGACCCGAAGAGAACGAGACGTAGCGGAAGGCTTCAGCCTTCCACGGCGCCGCGTGCAGGGGCGGCCGGCCGACCGCCCGCGCGGGGGTGTAGGGGCCGACCCCCGCGTCGGCCCTGGGCGGGGGCAGGGCCCCGCCCCTACGGGTGGAATGATGGGCAGGGGTTAGAACCATGACCACTGACGCCGAAGACCGCTCCACCTGGCCCCGCAACGGCCAGGTCATCCGCCGTGGGGAGTTGCTGCGGCTGATAGAGGAGAACCGCGGGCCGAAGGGTCTGGATCTGCGGGGTGCCATCTTCGTGGGTGACGGGGCGAGCGATGACCCCCGAGAGAACCCCATCGATTTGAGCCCGGACGCCCTGGCGCCCCTGACCGCGCCCCGCGCGCAGGCGAACGAGCCGTCTCGTCCACAGTGGCTGTCGGTCGCGGGTATCAACCTTCGGGGGGCCCACCTCCAGGGCGCCGTCTTGAGGGACGCCCAGCTCCAAGGGGCCGACCTCATTGGCGCCCAGCTTCAGGGGGCCTTTCTAGTCGGCGCACAACTGCGAGGGGCCGTGTTGGTCGGCGCGGAGCTCCGGAGGGTGGACATGTACGAAGTCGAGACCCTTGATGGCGCTCACTGGCGCGGCGCGCACTTGGACCAGACACTCGTCCGGCGTGAAAGCCTCGGGAAAGCCACCGGCGATGAGATTGAGGCGCACGACAACAGGACCGCGGAAGCCTACAGCCAAGCCACCGAGGCCTACCTGCTGCTGAAGAACAATTTCAACCAGATCGGCCGCTATGAGGACGCGTCGTGGGCCTACGTCAAAGAGCAGCAGATGGAGAAGATGGCCTACCACTCGGAGTGGCGCTCGCAAGGATGGAAGGTCTGGCGCGGCTGGGGCTCGTTCTGGCGCTGGCTGCGCTACTGGGCCTATGAGCTCGCCACGGGCTACGGGGAGCGGCCCTGGAATCCGGTCGTCGGGGGCGTGCTCATGATACTCGGCTTCGCCGGTGGGTTTTGGGTAACGCGAGCCGTCGCCAACTTCTGGGACGCCCTCATCTACAGCATCGCTACCTTCGCCACGTTCAACCTGGCCGATACGGGGCCGACCGGTCGAGGCGCGGACGTGGCGTCGTCGGTGGAGGCGCTGCTTGGCATAGCCGTCCTCGCCCTGGTTGTCTTCACCCTCGGCAACAAGATGAGCCGGGGGTAGTTGGCGCTCGCCCTTCGACAAGCTCAGGGTGAGCGGTGGTTGGAGGCCGCTCATGGTGAGCCTGTCGAACCACGAGCGGCCCACCCCGGCTTGTCAGCAAGGCACAGGCGCTCCGGGTAGCGTAACTTCTAGTGTGTAAATTGCCTTAGGGGCTTGACAAATCCCGCATAGCGGTGTAAATAGTCAAAGTGTCTGGTGGCAGTCTTTTCCCCGCCGTAAGGTTCTAGAGCATCACAAGAGAATAACGCAGGCAGGGAGCGCCTTAAAGTCGCGGAGAGGAAACGCGTCCTCTCCCTGTTTGTGTTTTCCGTGAGACGGGCGCCCGCAGGGGCGGCAGCGGAGTTTCCGCGCATCGAAAAGGAGTGTGTCGGCCATGGTAAGGATACGGATCTCGGGGCAACTCCTGGGCCTGGCCCTCGCCGGGCTGACACTGACTCTTGCCGTCATCCTGCTCTCGGGCCGCATGCTGCCGCGACCGGCCTTGGCGGCGCCTACCGTCACCACCGACAAGCCAGACTACTTCTCCGGCGAGACCGTGACCATCACGGGCAGCGGCTTTAGCGCCAACACCACGTATGATGTGCCGGTCATTCGGCCCGATAACACCATCGTCAAGTCGGGTGGCGGGTGCGCCAGCCCATGCTGGGACACGGTCACCACCAACGGGTCGGGCGCCTTCACTTACTACTACCAGTTGAACGGCATACAGGGTATTTACGAGGCGCGGGTCTACCCGTCGCCATGGACTTATAACCTGGCCGACCCACCTCTGGCCTCCACAACCTTCGCGGACGCCGACATCGACTTCACGCAATGCATAAACGGTACAGGCACGTGCTCATGGTCCACCGGAGCGATCAACCAGACCAACTCCACCTATACCGAAGGTAACTCAGTACCGCAGCGCCTCTTCCAGAAGATCGATACTGCTGGCACGCACACCATCCGCCTCCAGTACGAATTCACCAAGGCCAGTGTCTATGCCTATGACTTCCTGACAACCGTCGACCTCACCATGTCAGGATCTTCACTCAACCAGTGTGGGGACCTGCCGAACTTCCTGGGCAGCACTACCTGCAGCACGATGTACTCCGGAGCTACGCTTGCGACCATCCCATCCGACCCGTTCGATGCTGTGAGCAGCAGGGAGACCCCAGCCGTTCGGAACATCCGCGTCGGCGGCGTGTCCAGTGCAAGCGTGAGTATCGTGCAACACAACCCTTCCACGACTTGCTTCCGGGACTGTGGCGACAGCACCGTCTGGATCGACGTGACATTCACCTCGAGCGCGAACGCTGTGGTAGGCGTCTGGTTCGGGGGTCACCTGGCCCAGGCAGCCGACCCGGACCCGGCAAACTCACCGCCCGACGGATGGGGAACTGGCTGTGACAGCAAGGACTGCGGCGCCAGCTCCACCTCCGGCGCGCCCTTCCACCTGAGTTACATTTCCCTCGACGGTAAGTCAGTGGGCAAGCGCGACAACCCGATCCAGATCGGGGCGGCTGTGACACCCACGCCCACCCCGACGCCCACCAACACCCCGACGCCCACCAACACCCCGACGCCCACCAACACGCCGGTAACACCGACGGCCACGCCCACGAAGACCACGCCGACGCTGACCACCACCGCCTCCGGGCCGGTGACCGTGGGTGCCGTCATCCACGACACGGCCAACATCGGTGGTCTGGTCAGCCCGGACGGCACAGCGAAGATCACCTTCAAGCTGTACTCCAACGACGCCTGCACGACGCTCGTCACCACGAGCGACTCGGCGGCGGTCACGGGCAACGGCAGCTACGTCTCCGCCGACTACACCACGATCAATGCTGGCACCTACTACTGGACCGCCAGCTTCCCGGGTGACGCCAACAACGAGTCCGTCTCCACGGCGTGCAAGGACGGTGGTGAGACCTCGGTGGTGGACAAGGCCAGTCCCACCATCAGCACCACGCCATCGGCGGGCGGTGTTATCGGTGTGACCCTGAACGACACGGCGACGCTGTCGGGCGGGTACAGCCCGACGGGGACCGTGACCTTCAAGCTCTTCCCGCCGTCTGACCCGACCTGCTCCGGCGCGGCCGTCTACACGGATGCGGACGCTACCGCCCCCTACGCCACCAGCCCAGGCTTCGTCACCAACGCGGTAGGGGTCTGGCACTGGACGGCGGCCTACGCCGGGGACCTCAACAACAACCCGGCCAGCAGCATCTGCTCGGCCGAGGCGGTGACGGTGGACAAGGCCAGTCCCACCATCAGCACCACGCCATCGGCGGGCGGTGTTATCGGTGTGACCCTGAACGACACGGCGACGCTGTCGGGCGGGTACAGCCCGACGGGGACCGTGACCTTCAAGCTC
>Ga0315277_10000406_pt1 | contig 69043 bp, 56 predicted proteins | sample YL17G05_15_MG_FD_203695 | JGI IMG/M metagenome (GOLD analysis project Ga0315277, IMG submission 203695) | Sediment microbial communities from Yellowstone Lake, YNP, Wyoming, USA - YL17G05_15 | ecosystem: Environmental > Aquatic > Freshwater > Lake > Sediment | place: USA: Wyoming | collected...
GTCTGCGCCAGACGAGCCTTTGTGAATCTTCGCGCCTTTGCGTCTTTGCGGTGGGGTTATAAAAAGCCACCGCAAAGGCTCAAAGACGCCAAGAATCACCAAGGATTCCTCTCAGCCCAGGTTGGGATCGTAAAATCGGTAGTTACTGGAGTCATGTGCATACCCCCATAAAACATTTGCGGACTCCCCTCCTCTGAGATCCATCCTCTCTTCCTCCCCTCGGAGTGAGAAGCTGTGAAAAAATCGGGGACATTTCAAATTTCCCGACTTGCTCAGCGGAATCGGCTGGATCAACCAGCGGTTGATCTTTTCTATTCAGCGGGGGAAAGCTGGAAATTCGGAATGTCCCCGATTTTTTCACAGCTTCTGAGGCTTTGCCGAGGAGTCCGGTCAGCGGAAGTTCTCGATCTGCACCAGGTCGGCCTCGTTCCGGTCCGCCTGTTCCCAGGCCACCCTCCGGCCGTCGCGCGTTACGGTCAGATCTTGGCTTCTCTCTAGCACAACTTTGTTCATCACCATGATCTCTTTGACCTTGCGGGTACTGAAATCGAAAAACCGCAGGACCGGCGGTTTGGATGTGATAAAGTCTATGAAATAAATGCCCGCATCGGCCATAGCCCACTCGCGGGGCCATACGGCATCGAGCACAGGCTTTTCCTCCCCTCCACTGACGGGCACGGCCCAAAGTCCGGGTTCCGTAAAGCTCCTGGCGTAATAGAGCAACTTGCCGTCAGGTGCCTCCCATCCCTCGATGCCGCCGCCCTTCGTTATCTGGATTGGAGTACCCCCTGCCGCCGGCATCTTCCAGATCTCCCGGGTTCCCGAGCGGTCCGAGTGGAAATAGAGCCATCTTCCGTCGCGCGACCAGTGGGGCCGGTTGTCGGACGCTGGCCCCGTCAGCACCGGGCGCGGCTCCCGTTACGAAGATCGGTCAGAAATACCCGCATGTCATTGATTTTTGAGGAGGTTACTGCAAGGAAATAAGGGGGGCGTGGTCAGCAAGGAAGGGCTAAGGGGATCATCGCCTTGCAGTGCCGACATTCCACCACAGATCACTTTCCAAAAGGATTGGAGGTATAATCGCACCAACCTCAAAGTTGGCTTCCCAGGAAGGGGGAATAGTATGGCAATACAATCACCCCAGGAAGTCACTCAGCTGCTGCAAGCCTGGCGTCACGGCGATAATGCGGCACTTGAAAAGCTGGTCCCGCTTGTCTACGACGAGCTGCACCGCTTGGCCCACTGTTACATGAACCGCGAATGGGAAAACAAATCCCTTCAGACAACGGTGCTGGTACACGAGGCTTATCTTCGGCTGATCGATGCGAGTCAGGTCGACTGGAAAAACCGCGCACACTTCTTTTCTATCTCGGCCAGCCTGATGAGGCGGATTCTGGTCGAATTCGCCCGCTCCCGCCGCAGTCAGAAGCGGGGCGGCGACGTGCGGAAAGTATCGCTTGACGAGGCAGCCCTATTCTCCCCCGAACCGAGCGAAGACCTGATCGCCCTCGATGCTGCGCTTAACGCTCTCGCGGCTTTCGATCAAAGAAAGGCAAGGGTAGTGGAGTTGCGCTTCTTCGGCGGGATGACAGAGGAAGAGACGGCAGAGGCGCTGGGGATCTCATCCGACACGGTATTGCGGGACTGGAAATCGGCGAAGCTCTGGCTGTGGCGGGAGATGAGGCAGGAGACAGCGAAATGAATCCCGAACGTTGGCAGCGAATCGAACAGCTCTATCACTCCACTCTGGAGCGAGTGCCTGACCAGCGCGATTCTTTCCTGAAGGAAGCCTGTGCCGGCGATGAATCTCTGAGAGTAGAAGTCGAGTCGTTGCTTGCATGCCAGTCCAAAGTGGAAGCCCTGTGTGAATCCCCGGCTCTGGAAGTTGCGGCGCGGGCTCTCGTGCGCGAGCATTCGAACCAACACATTGCGGCCCTCACCGGCCGCACACTCTCCCACTACCGCGTTCTCGAGAAGCTCGGCGAGGGAGGCATGGGGGTCGTCTACAAAGCCCTCGACACACGCTTGAATCGCCCGGTTGCCCTGAAGGTGCTGCCCTCGGACAGGGTTTCGGATCCGGAGCGCAAGCGGCGTTTTGTAAAGGAAGCCCGAGCCACATCCGCGCTGAACCACCCCAACATCATCACCATTTACGACATCGATCAGACCGAGAGCGTCGACTTCATCGCGATGGAGTATGTGGCCGGCAAGTCGCTGGATGAGCTGATTCCGCGCTCGGGCATGCAGCTCGGCCAGGCCCTCAAGGTCGCCATCCAGATAGCCGAAGGGCTAAGCAGGGCCCACACGGCCGGCATCATCCACCGGGATCTGAAGCCCTCCAACATCATGGTCACTGGCGACGGCTTGGTCAAGATCCTCGACTTCGGCCTAGCAAAGCTGACGGAACGACAAAGCCCATCCGGGCCGGAAGCGGGCCAGCCAACATCGATATCCGCCGAAACCGAGAAGGGAACGATCGCCGGAACCGCCGCCTACATGTCGCCCGAGCAGGCCGAAGGCAGGCCGATCGACGCGCGGAGCGACATCTTTGCGTTCGGATCGGTGCTCTATGAAATGGTAACCGGGCGCCGCGCATTCCAGGGGGACTCCCATATATCCACGGTGGCTGCTGTGCTGAAAGAAGAACCGAGGCCGCCGTCGCAGCTTGCATCAGATATACCCCCAGGTCTCGAGAGGGCCATCCAGCGCTGCCTGCGCAAGGATACGGCGCGGCGCTGGCAGCACATCGAGGATGTCAAAGTCGAACTTGAGGAGCTGAAGGCGGAGAGTGATTCGCAGTCTGACTCTGCCGGACATCCTGTCATCCAGAGACACAGGCGGTGGTTATGGGCCGCCTTGATCGGCATCGCGCTTGTTGCTGCCGGGGTGTGGCTCTGGCGGCTGCGCACAGGAATTGAACTCCCCCCGCCTCAGGTCGTGCCTCTCACCAGCTACCCGGGGCAGGAGCATTCCCCGACGTTCTCTCCGGAGGGTGACCGGGTTGCATTCTCCTGGGATGGAGAGAAGCTCGACAATCGGGACATTTACGTAAAGGCTGTTGGCGAGACCTATAAGCTGCGGCTGACGACCGATGCGGCGCCGGACGTCTTTCCCGCGTGGTCCCCTGACGGGAGGTATATTGCATTCTATCGCACCGGCGCTGCTGAGAAGCGTGGCATTTACCTGATTTCCGCGCTCGGTGGACAGGAGCGAAAGGTATCAGACAGGACGTTGTTGGATGGGGTCTACATGTCCACGTCCGGTGGGCTCTCCTGGACCCCGGACGGGAAGTGGCTCGCTGGGGCAAGGCCCAGGCCGGCTGGGACGACCGCGGAAGATCCCAGCGGTATATGTCTGATCCCAGTCGATGGAGGTGTCGTCCGGCGGATTACTGCGCCAAAGGCCCCGCTTCTGGATCTTTATCCTGCCGTCTCTCCTGATGGGAAGCGCATCGCTTTCGGTGCTCGACGGTCCCTTCCAACAGGGACTGACAGTCAGCCCGGACCGGAAAACAGTGCTCATCACGCGGGTGCCCGATCCAAACTCCGACCTGATGCTGATCGAGAACTTCCGCTGAGCCGTCCTTCACCTTCACCCACATCAGTCCCCCTGAGGCACATGAAGCTCGCCTGACTGCGAAACCAGCCTTGCTGATGCCGCGGATGGCACGCAGACGCTTATGGAAAGCCAACCTAAAACGGCAGCGTTCTTCCACGGCCTGCACGCAACTCGCGCCAAATCGACGACTCGGTCGCGCGTGCTCGCATCTCAAGCTTCCCCATGAGTGACTCCAACTTGATCAGGCGCTCACGCATCTCGATATGGGAAAGATGAGAATTACACCTCTGGCGATGACAATCTGTTGTTTTCCCATCAGCGTTCAAGGGTCTTTCGCATAGATTTGTCAGATCAGGGTCGGCCAAAATCGATACCGCGTGTGCCAGTTCGTGTCCGAGAACTTCAGCATAGCGCTCAGTCTTGCGCAATCCCAGGAAAGGGATGAATCCGAGTGTCCTTTGAACCCCGCAGTTCACCTGCACGTGGTCAATCACAGAGAGGTAAAGCCGTATTACTGCCGCACGCTTTTGCCCGTTGGGATAAGGCTTTTCAATATGAAAGTCGCCGGCAGCAGATGCCCAACGAAATGGCGGCTTGCAGAATTCAATGTAAATCACGTGCCCGCTGACTTCAGCCTGTTGCCATAACGCTTGGAGGTTCGGGTGCTTGAATCGGCCGGATGCATCCCTCGCAAAAACAATACTTTGGATGGATCTCCATGTGTTGAGCTGCTTCTCAGAGAGCCTATCTGCGCGGATGCCGGATGGAATCGTTGTCCCTGAGTTTGCAGGATCTGATGCTTCACGCGGCTGCTCCAGCGCGCCTGCATTGAGCCTATTCACTGGGGAGAATATCAATAATGCGATTATCCATAAGAAGGACCGGTTTGCCATGGGGCCTTTCCTTCGGCGGCTCTGTTTTTCCGCCCTCGGTCCCTATTGCGAAAACCGGCCAGAAATACCCGCATAGCATCGGTTTTTTTCTTTGGCAGCGAACACCGCTCCTTGGGATTACAGATGTAATGGAAATAATAACGATTTGGTAGCTTCCTGAACGTGGCAGGGCTTCCGCTGATTGGCAGTTGCCGTGAGGCCTGCTACTCGAAAGATTGGCATGCGGTCCAGATACGGCGTTCCGGGAAGTGGTGGATCCACATGGATGTACGCGCTATCCGGCAAGGTGACAGGCAGGGACCGAGGGCATCCTCTCAAGACTCGCCTAATCACAGCGTCGTACGCATCGCATTTGGCCTTGCCCTCGCAAGCCACGCTGATGCTTTAACGGCATTGGCTGCAGGCCGAGCACTTCGGAACAGTCACATCTCCGTGCCTGTCATGATCAGAACTCCTTGATAGCAATGTTGCGAAAGCGATGGTAGCCGCCGGGGACCCAGCGGGGAGTGCTCTTGTTTGAGAAGTGCATTTGCAGGGCAATCATTCCGTCGACGGCTCCGCCGGCGGAGTGGTTTGCGCTGTCGGTCCAGTCCACGATTTTTACGCCATTCATCCACACCTGGATGTGCGGGACATCTCCCTCAATGCGCGCGCGCAAAGAGTTCCACTCACCCTTGCGCCAGGCCTTTTCCCACCCGCGCGCCAGCCTGTTCCCGCCGTTATCCGGGCCCATGTCGGGCAGGCCTTCGCCGTAGATACCTCCGACAATCCCTTTTTCCAAGTAGTCGATCATTACCTGGTAGGCTTGGCCCTTTTCGTTGGACCTGAGAAACAGGCCTCCATCGCATCCCCAGTCGGGATTGATTTCGAGGTACACCTCAAAGTTCCGATATTTCCGGTCGGTAAGCAGGATGCCGCCGTTCCCGGGCTTGTCCTGCGTCGCGGACAAGACTCCGTTTTTCACGGTCCAGCCGCGGCTGTTGCCGTGGTGGTTCACCTGGCTGACGTGCCACCCGGTCAAATCCACTCCGTTGAGGATCGGCGTGAATCCGGGCGGGATGCCTTGCTGAACCGGCATCGGGAAAGCGCAAAAAAGCAGGATCAGCTGCATAGGAAAGCTCATCATATTCTCCTCCTCGCTAGATGTATTGCTCGCGACTTCTTCGAGTCCTTTGTGTCTTCGTGTTGTCCGTTGAAAAGACAACACGAAGACACAATGACACAAAGGCTCACGAAGAATCCTTTCCAGTAAATCCGTGTCCGGTTTTCGTCTGCGCGTCCTCTGGCCCTTCGCAGTTTGCCAGGGCCGCGGACTCCCTCCAGTCTCACTTTGGGGATTGTGGTGACTGTCCCCAAATTCCATCCCATAGCGATTTGGCTACGTAGCCGCGCACCTCCACGCCTGGCCTCAAAAACGTGGAGCGCGGGAACAGATTCACATAAAGTTCGCGCATGCCCGCGGGACGCCTCTCATAGAGCCACTCCGCGAGCTTTGATTCCATGTCAGGCGTTACGAGAATGATGGGCGCCGGATCGCCCTTTGCGGGCACGCCGTTCCACCACTCCTGCCGCACAAGTCTGCGAAAGTACCAAGGCAGAGGCCAAAGGTTTTCACGGCTGAAGACCTGCAGCCGGACTCCCAGGCCCTCAGGCGCCGCCATCGCAGCTCCGATAACCTTGTCGCGCATCAGGAGTGCATCCGGCAGAGTCTGGGCATAAGCGTACGGATTTTCCGGGCTTGCCGGCTGGAGAAAGCTTGTCTTCCAGCACATCCACGCGGAATAGGCGCAGACGAGAAATATCAGCGCGACGGCGCTGCGATGCCTTGCCGCAAGCCATTCCGCGCCCTGTCCCGCAAGTAGCAGCAGCGGAAACCAAAACTGGACTGCGCACCAGGGTGTTTTGTACGGCAGGGCGAAATAGATAAACATCATCAGCGCCGCATAGACCGAGAGCAGCTTGCGCGACTTCCATGACGCGATTGCGCCGATGATTGCCAGGGGTAAGAAAATCAGCTCGGCCCGCAGTATCGAAAGATAGAAGAACCATGGGTGAGCATGCCGGGAATCGCCAAACGCCCGGTGGGCGTATTCTCCCGGCACACGCTGCAGTGATTGGAGAACGGCCCGGGCATCCGACAAAACTCCGGACGACAACAGGAGCGTAGCGGCGCAGATGCCGGCCATCGCCGCAAGGTGCGCCGGCCGAGGCAACTTCCTCTTGTCGATGAACCAAGCTGCTGTCAGCGCTCCGAACGGCAGCACTGCTGTTTCCTTTGTTGCCAGCATCAGCCCGGCGCAAATGCCTGCCGCCGCGGCCCAGAAAAAAGTGCTACGATTCGTGTACTGAAGAACGCACAGCAGCAGCCCCATGCTGAATGCAGCGAGCAGCATCTCCGGAATAAAGTAGCGGCTGTAAAACACCAGCATGGGGGAGAGCGCAACAAATAATGCCGCCGGCCACCCGACACCCAGCGCCAGCACCACAAGCAGAATCCCAAAAGCTGCCGGCACAAAGCGCAGCACCGTCTCGTTCAATGCGGCATATTTCACGATTCCGGCGCTCCGCGCCACTCCCGCCGCTGTGTATGCGAGCAAAGGTCCGTGGTAGTCATGCGGATCGTATGTCCACCGGCCCGTCTCCAGCAATGTCCCTGTTTTGTCGGCCAGCACCGCTTCGTCGGCATGCATCGGCCTGTTGTCCAGCCTCACCAGCCGAAGGGCGGCGGCTGCGCCCAGAATCATCATTGCGACCAGCAGTCGTGAGATGGTCAGTTTCATTTTGGCGGCTTGCCGTAAACTTCGACTTCGACATAGTGGTTAGCGGGTGTTGCATTGCTACCGTTGGAGTAGAGCCGTACATAGCGTCCCTCGACACCCCTGGCATCCACGAGCTTTCCCTCGGCCGTCTCGACGTAGTTCTTGTCTTTGCCGATGCCGAGGCCCGATGTGTTGTCGTTGTCGTTGTTGAAAATCGTCTTGACGTTAGTAACGAAGTCCGAATCATCCGCTACCTGCACCACCACGTCGAAGTACACCCGTGGCTGCTGATGGTAATGCCAAAACAGGACCGCATAGATTACGTGTCGTGCCCGCAAATCAATCGTGATGTGCTGCACACCGCCCTTCAGCTCGACATAGCTCCCGTCATAGCCTTCCTTGTCTCCGTCTGTGATCTGATCGAGCCTGCCGATTGCAGGATTCATGTCACTGGAGACCACCAGCTTGCCTCTGGCTACATCGGCTGTTCCCACGGGAGCCAAAAAGGGAGGGCGCGGCTGGTCGAGCGGTTCTTCCAGGTTTGGGACCTTGATGTCGACAGGCGTCCCTTCAAACATCGGCTTCGGAAGAACTATGGGCAGTGGTTCCAGGCCTTGCGCAAGCAAGGCCGGCCACAGACAAATCAAAAAATGCGAAATCCGCATCGTAAGAAACCTCCCGCAGAACCCCACGAAATTCCAATGAAGTCAGCCCTGTCTTTGCATCCATACTACTAGCGCTCAAATCCTTTCCTTGCGGGAGAGGATTTTTTCCCCGCCGAGGCGCCGAGCACGCAAAGAAATAATGGGACACGGATGAACACTGACTCACACAGATCCTCCCTGGCGAATAGGTTAGGCGAGCTTTTGCTTCCGCTGCATGGTATGCCTCCGGCGGCCGTCTTTTCCCGTGTGTCAGCGGGACAGTTTCGCGGCGAACTGATAGCGGCCCGATACAAGGAGAAAAGCCGCTCTCCCCTTCTCCATTCCGGCAGCCCGGATTCCGGCGGATTCTGTCGCGGGACGCCCGCCTTCAGTCACGGAAGCCGGCTCAGGAGTCGGGAGCAACAGCGTCGCGGTTGTCCCCGGCGGAACGGTCACGTCCACAAGAAACTGCCCGTTCTCAATGCGCCAGTTGCTGATTATCATCCCGCGGATGGAACGGTAGCTCGTGCGCGCAAAGGTCAGATCGCCGACTGGGGACGGCTTGATGAAGAAGTGGCCGAAGCCCGGCGACTTGTCATCGATTTGAATTCCTCCAATGCCCTGGATAAACCACGACCCGATTGATATGAGTGTGTCGTGGATGTGGGATCCGCCCGACCAGCTTTCCCAAATGGTGGTCGCTCCCCGGTCGAGCATATACCCCCAACTCGGATAGCTCGTTTTGCTTGCCATTTCGTAGATCAGGTCGTTGCGGTCTTCCTCCATGAGCTGTTTCAGCAAGAAATAAGTGCCGTGCATGCCGGCATCGATGTGGCCGGCGTTCTTGACTCGAATCGTATCCTCGAGGTTCTTCATCACCGGGCCGCGTAGCTCCTCCGGAACGATACCCAACAGGAGCGGCAAAGCCAAATATGGCTGCTCGCCTGTTGCGTAGCTATTCTTTGCCGCGTCGAAGAAGCGCTCGTGAAGCGCGCGCCGGAGCTCACCCGCCTTGTCCGCGTAACTCGACGCGTCGCCGTTCTTGCCCAGAATGCCCGCGATTTTCGAAGCCAGCTGTAGGGTATAAAGGTAATGGCAGTTGTTGATGAACCTTGCGCTTACGGGATGCCGGGATGGATCCCCACCGCTTCCGGTGCGCTTCGGCGTCACCCAGTCGCCCAGATAATTCCATTGCGGCATGCGGATCCCATAGCTGACGTAAGGTTCCAGAATACGATCCTTTGTCTTCGACTCTGCGAATGCCAGCCACTTCTGAATTGTCGGATAGGAGGTCTCGAGAATCCCTTTATCGCCGTACTGCAAGTAAAGATGCCAGGGGAGTGTGACGACGAAACCGCTCCACATGGGGCCTCCGCCGCCTTGGTCCGGGTACGCCGGAGCTGTGTATGGCAGGTCTCCTGTTTTCGGGTCCTGGGCGTCCCGCCAGATGGCAGACCAACGGTTGTACAGGCCGCCCGTGTCGAAGTTGAACAGGCCGGCCTCGATCGAAGTCCCGGCGTCGCCTCCGTAGCCAAGGCGTTCGCGCGACGGGCAGTCCACCACATAGCCGCCTAACGTGAGGCATTGATAGGTCCAGGTCGCCGTGCGATAGACCCGGTTCAGCAGGTCATTGGAAGATTCGAAGCCGGCTGCCCGCTCATAGGCCGTTCGGATGAAGTACCCTTTGATATCCTCAAGGGAGGGTGCCTGATCCAAACCCGTGATGTGGGCATACCGGAAGGCATGGTAGTTGAACCGTGAGCGGATAGTCTGGCCCGTGCCTGCGCGAGTGACGTACTCGTCGCGCTGATTAAACGTCATGTAGCGGGACCCGGACGGCGCGTCATCGGCGTACTCCACTCTGATATTTTTGTCTGCGGCCACAGCGGACGGGAGACGCAGCTCGAGCCAGCCTGTGAAATTCTTACCCATATCGACGAGCCAGGCTCCGGCGGGAGATTCCTCCACCTTCACCGGCTTGATCGTCTCAACGATCCGGTTCGGCTCTACCATTTGCGCGGCCGTGGTGACCCGGGGCGGATCGAACTGTGTCGCCGCTTCCCAATTCGAATCGTCCAATTTGACGCTGTTCCAGCCCTCAAGTTCCATCCGGGCGTCGTAGCGTTCACCGCCGTAATCCCCGAATGCCGTGCCTTTGCCCAGCGGAGTGATCGGGCTTTGCCGGACCTTCCACGACGTATCCGTGCTCACTTTTACCGTGCTTCCGTCGGGCAAAGAGACGTCGAACTGGGCCCTCACGAGCGGGCCGTCGTGAATGACGCCTGGATGGCCTCGGACGTACCATCCCCGGCCCAGCCATAACGCCACGCAGTTAGCACCCTTGACCAAGTAGCTGGTAATATCGTGAGTCACATACAGGTTGCGCTTGGAATAATCGCTTACCGCCGGGGCCAGCGCATGGTCATCGACTTTCTTGCCGTTGATGTACAGCTCGTAGTATCCCAGGGCATTGACGTAAGCAGTAGCGCGCTGCGGTTTCTGCTGGAGCGCAAGTGTTTTGCGGAGCCACGGAAACGGGAGCGGGGTGCCCTCCTTCAAGTTGTCGGGGCGTCCGGCGCCGATCCAGCGGCCATACCACTCGGACTCCCTGAGTATCCCCATCGACCACATCGCCGGACTACTCCATTGCGAAGCGCGGTCATCTCGGTCCCACACACGAACTTTCCAGTGACACCGCATGCCCGAAGCAAGCGGTTGCCCTTCGTAAGCCACGAACGTGGTTTTGTCGGAGCCCACCTTGCCCGAATCCCAGAGGTCGCCCTTGCCCTTTTGAAGGTTCTCCGGACTGCCCGCGACCAGTATCTGGTAAGCGCCCTGTTGCCGGCTGCGCTGGCCCGGAGTCAGGATCCAGCTCAACCTCGGCTTCACCACATCGATCCCCAGAGGATTCACGAGGTATTCACAGCGCAATCCTTCTACCGAAAGGGTGGCCTGGCCGGAAGCGATGCAATCTGCCAGGACCAACGCTAATAAAGCCAGCACGCCCACGAAAAACGGCTTCATTGTGCATTCTCCTTGTGTTTAGAGATTCAGATCGACGACTTCTCTACTGACTCTCAAATCAGGAACAGCCCGCTGATAAACACCAAAAAGCGGTCTCTACCTGGAGCGAAGTTCAAACCGGCGCAGCTTCGGCTGGGCCATCGCGCGCTGTTGATGCACCAGCTCCGATTCGAGCGAGTCCAGCGCTCCGAGCGCCGCCGGTGTCTGGACAAGCGAATCATTTTCCAGCGGCAGTTGAACCTGCCGCCAGCGCGTGAAGTGAATGTTGTTGTGCTTCAACGTCAGTGCATGAACAGCAGCCGCCTGGCGCGCCATTGGCGTCGGCAGCGTGGCCAGATTTACTCCCTCTGCCAGCGCCTCTTTGCTGAACACCCCGACCTCCTCGCCGTCGATCACCAGCGCGTATTCAGATCCCTTCAGTCCGGCCACCTTCAAGGGTTGCTGGTTCAGCGACTCGACGAAATCAGAAGAGCGAATCGCAAGCGCCGAGACGGGATCCTTGAGATCACGCGGCATGGGCAAGGCCTTGTCGGTCTGAGTCCAGAAGAGCGAAGTGCCGGCCTGCAGATCGGCCAAGACGCAGTTATCCGCTCTGATCACCCGCCCGGCAGAGGCATCGATCTCGACGGAGCTCACGGTTCCCGGAGCATTCCAGGCCTTGAGCAGGGCGCCTGCCATCAGAAGGTGCCCGGCGGCAGCCGGATGGACGCGATCCGGGACGATCCTCTGTGCCAGCGCGGGCTCTGCGGCTTTCGCCTTTTGAAGGGCTGCCACAACCGATGTGTTGAGGTCAGCCACGTCGAGCCCCTGCCGTTGGGCAAGCTCCTTGACAAACTGCCCGTAGCGAACCAGGACCGTGTTATATCCGCCCTCGAAACCCGGCTCGCGGTTGACGTCATCATATGGGGAAGGCTGAATCAGGGTCATGCGCGCGGACGGCAGGGCAGTGCGCAGCATCTGAACCATTTTCTCATACCCCGAGCTATAGGTGTCGAAGATACTCTGGTCGAACGCTCGATAGCGGCCGTCATTCATGCCCAGCATAATCGTAATGACCGTGGGCCGATAGATGATGACGTCGCGGTTGAGACGAAGTTCGATGGGACCTCCGCCGCCGCCGGTTACCCGGTCACCTCCCCAGCCCGAGTGGACGAACTCCACCTTCATCTGCGGGAAACGGGTGAGGACGAATGTTTCGGTGAAGGTTGTGTAAAGCCGCTGGTCTGTAATACTGTCGCCGTAAGAGACGACCCGATCGCCATCCTTCAAATAGAAGTTAGTTTGAGCCAGAGCGTTGCCAGCGAGCAAAGCCGCGGTCAGGGAAAAAACAATTCTGCAGACATGTTTCATATCGTGACTGAGTCTCCATGAGGATTCAGGTTCGAGCAAACTCGGCCAAATGAAAACCGCATACCTTAGGACCTGTCAATGAATAACGTTTGCACTTTGGCGCGAGCGCCGGGCGGGCAGATGCGAGGCGCCGCGACGCAGGCGATGTCAGTGTGCATCGTCGAGGAGCGGCAACGAAGCAGATGCCCGCCCGGCGCCGCGCCCCTTCGGGCTGCGGCCCGCAGGCCAGCAGCAAAGTGTAAACGTTATTCATTGACAGGCCCTTAGACTATCGACTCCTTTGGCTTTGGAACGAGGCCACGATCTTACCGGTGAAAGCCGGCGAATCTATCTGGCCCTGTAAAATCCTCCTAGCATCCTCCTCGAAAAGAAAGAAGATTGTCGGGAGGTCGGCCTTTCCTTCAAAAGCCGCCGTGCCTTTGCCCGTGGCGGGATCATAAGTCGCGGCAGCGATGCGGGAGGTCTTCAGTGCCCGCATGTATTGGCACAGGTAATCCAGGGTTACAATCTTCGGTTGATAGGGTTTTAGCGCTTCCATCACCCCGGCGAGTATTATTTCCCAGTCGGCCGGTTTAATGTGACGGATGTGATCGGATTCGTGCGTGAAGAGCACCGCGGGAGGCAGGCTGTCCCATTCCCGCCGGCACTCCATCACCCCTCGGCGAATGGCCTCTTCAACCGGCACGCCGCTGGGAGCCCACTCGTAGCCGGCCACGTCGCGGATTTCGAGGTTGAAATTGAAGAACACTCCGTCGAACTCAGGATGCCCGACGTTCCTGAGTCGGCCACCGCTTGTTCCTTCGAATATTTCGTTCAATGAATTTGAACGTTATATCCATTCCACTTTAAAAGTCAACCGTTCAGCCTTTCCGGCCGGAGGGGGAGCGCCAGACTCCCGCATTATGGCTCCATCCGTCAGCTCGCAAAAAAACACGGAAGGGATGTTTGATTCCAAATCGTTCCGGAAACTCTGTTGGATCGTGCTTGACACGAATCTCGCGGCGAATTAAATATTCAATGTATTTGATTTTTAAGATCATTTCATGCGCCGGTTTGAATCTGCTCGGCAGGAGGTCAAATTGAAGCCGCGGGAGAGGCAGACAGATATCGTAGCCCGACTCAGGTCTCTGCAGCGGGAGATGTCGGTGGATGATTTAGCTCAACTGTTTTCAACCTCGGCTCTCACGATCCGAAGGGACCTGGATTGTCTGATCAACGAGGGATTGATACTCAGGACTCATGGCGGCTGCGTACTGCGCAGCGCCCCGGAATCATCCTTTCAAAAAAGGCTGGCCGTCAATTATCCGCTCAAAGCGGCCATAGGCCGGGCAGCAGCGGAGGAGGTCCGCCCCGGCCAGGTCATCCTGATCGACGACGGCTCCACAACCTATCACGTGGCCGCCAACCTGGGAAATCGGGGAGGCCTGACGGTGTACACCAACTCGATAGCCATCATTCCGGTGGTTAGCCGCTTCCCGCAAGTCTTGTTGCGAATCCTGGGAGGAGAATATCACCCGGACCTGAAGTTTTTGGGAGGAAGCATCACGGAATGGATCCTGGAGATGCTGGAATTCGACCTCGTGTTCGTGGGGGCGGACGCGCTGGATGACGGCGGACGCTGTATGGTCAGCGATCCGGTGGTGGCCCGTCTGACTCAGCTCATGCTCAAGCGCAGCCGCCGGCGCATTTTGCTGGCCGACCACACGAAAGCCGGGGCCCGAAGTCATGCCGCCTATGGAAACCTGCGCGAATTCGATCTGTGGATCACCACAGCCGGCATCAAATCCCGCCAGTTGGGCCATTTCCGCGAAATGACGCGCATTGTCGAGGCTCCCATCACAGAAAGAGATCGAAATCTGTCGGAGAAAGGAAGCCTGGATTTAGCTGGCGATTGATGCCGGGAGGAGCGGGAGACGCACAGATCCTTGCCTTTTTCGCAAATAATCTTTGTGCCCTTGGTGTTCTTGGCGTCTTGGTGGTGTCATTTTAAAAACTTCACCGCCAGGACACCAAGAGCACTAAGGACACCAAGAAAATTGGTTGCGGCTATGCCGCTCCAGGAAGATCCCTGGCCATTGAGTCGTCGAGATTAGGGGCGGCGCGCGAGGATGAGCCAATCCCGTCTGCCGGACTCAGGATATTGAATGAAGTCGTCATTGAGCACGATGATCTCAAACCCCTTCTGACGCAAATCTCGCTCGACAAGCTCGGGCGCAATCACGTGATGTTTCTCCTGAACTTCACGGGATTCGTTTCGCCGCTCGATCGACATTGGCTCGGTAATCAGCAGGCGGCCTCCAGGCTTGAGTGCCATGCGGATGTGCTCGAGCATTTGCAGGTGACGGGGCATTTCGTGGTAGGAGTTAACGATGAGAACAGCGTCCAGCTGCTCCGTGGGCAGCTTGGGATCCTCAGGTTGGCCAAGTACGACTTCAACCTGGGGAAATGGCGCTTCCTGCACACGCCAGCGGAGCTGCTCCAAGACGTCCGGCTCGATGTCAACCGCATACACCTTCCCTTGCAAGCCGACTGCTCTGGCAAGACGAACCGTGAAGAATCCCATTTCTGATCCGACATCGGCGACGCGGCTGCCTCTGGAGAGGTCCAGCAGGTCTATGATTTCCGGTACGTTCTGAAACCTCTCCCGTCCGGCTTCGTTGAGCTTCCACTGCAATATGGTCTCTAACCCGGAGTGGGTGCAAATATGTTCGAGCGTAGGACCATTCAATGTCAATTCCAACTCAACTGAGTTGTCAGTTGTCCGGACGAGGACCTGATTATGGATTTGTTGGAGCTTGCCAGATCCGGTGCTCTTCGCCATCCGTCGCAGTTGGGTATATTCTGCGCGGAGAGCGTCCGCCAGTATGCCTACGTCACCGGCGTCTTCCACTTCAGCCTTCATAACGATGAGGGCCGAATCCTTCAAGACCTCAGCGGAAAACGCGATGACTTGCATGGCCGACAAACTCCGGCACATGCTGTGGCCGTCAATGTCCGCTGCCGCCAGTTCACTCTCCTTGAATTGGAATTTCAGCAATTTGGGGCTGGCTATGCCCCACATCTGAGCCGACGGCCCAAAGCCACGAATCAAGCGCATAGTCTTGGGATCTTGGATCACACTTTGATCTGCGGCGCCATTGTGTATCCTGACTACTCGTTCCACTGCGGCGGCATCTCCGAACGCCACGTTTTTCTCATCCAACGCGTCAAGGCGGAAACTCCCCTTTGCGGACGCGGCGGGAGTGATATTGGCGGCAAGCACCTGAGCAATTACGACCGTTCCTTCTTCCTGACCTATCCCGGGTATTTGCGCTATTACCAGCCTCTCGGAATGCCGGAATAGATCCGCTGCCGTGATTTCGGAGAATTGTTTGACAGCGTCATCGATGCCGGCGGTACTGAGGATTGCAGCCCCGAGTTTGGCATAAAGGTCCTGATTGTCGAGCGGACGATTCAAAACCATCAGGAGTCGTGCGTTCCTGGGAATCCATGAGAGCTGGTTGATAATTGACTCGCCTTTGAGGTCAAGCCCGCCCCAACCAAAAAGCATCAACAGCATGCAATATCGGAAGAGCCTGGGTGGTCTCATCGCAGTTCCTCCCCTCATGTTCCCAAACGTACCCCTGAGGCGGAGCCGAGTTGCCTCCTCACGGTGAAAAAGTTGTAAAAAGGTTGTCAAGAAAGCCTTGGTCCACCACTCACTTCTTGACAGGCCCCGCATGCGACGATCCATAATCGGACATGCGTCCCTCCTGGATCCGGTTGGGGATTCCAATCACGTTGCTCCTCGCCGGCGGGATAGTGGCTGGTACCATTGCCTGGCGCGAGGCGGAGCGAGCGCGTGCCACGGCACACGTGCTGCGGATTTTCGGGTTGCGACTTGATCTCAGAGGCTCGATCGATCGCTTTTTTGCTCCCGTAATAACCGATTCCGATGATTGCCATTGCACCTCGGGACTCTTGCCTGCCAGCCTTGCGGGCATCAAAGACGTCCGCCAGGCTGCCTCATTCATCCTGCGCGATGCTGAGAGAAAGGTGGTTTACTCCAGCGAGCCGCAATACAACGGGGAAGGCGTGGTGCAAGAAATCGCGCCGGAATTGCCTTTCGCCGGTTGGTCCATTGAAGTGGCAATCAACCCGGCGGTCGTGCGGCCTCTTCTGCCTTACGGAGGTCAAGGAACTCCCTGGTTTGCACTCGCTTTGGTCGCCGGCCTCATTCTTGGGTCGGGGGCTCTCGCCTTCGCAGCGCTCCGCGGAGAAAGCCAGTTGTTCCGCCTGCGCCAGGATTTTATTTCGAATGTCAGCCATGAACTCAGAACGCCGCTGACCCGCGTTCGTCTCTTTAACGAACTTCTTGTGGCTGGCGGTCAATCTGACAGCGAGAAGAGTCGCCACTACCGTAAGGTGATAGACCGGGAATGCCGGCGTCTTACAATCCTGATTGACAACATCCTTGATTCTTCGCGGCTCGAACGAGGGGCAAGGAAGTACGGGAAGACGGCGCTGGACCTACGTGCCACGCTGGAGGATGCGCTCGAAAGCTTCCGGACGGCTTCCGATGAGGGGCGCTTCAGGCTCGAATCCTTTCTGGAACCTGTTGGGCTCGTGATGGGAGACTCCCAAGCCCTGCAGCAAATCTTGATCAATCTGCTCGACAACGCGGTGAAGTATTCGCCCGAGGGAAGTCTGATCGAAGTGCGCCTGACATCAGAGGATAACACCGCTCGACTCAGCGTGACCGACCACGGATGCGGGATTCCCAAACAGGAGCAGGAACGTATCTTCGAGCCTTTTTATCGCATCGGCGCCAGCGCTGGTAAAGCCAACGGCGCAACAGGAAGCGGCCTGGGTCTGGCACTCGTCCTCGGAGCGGTGCAGGCTCATGGAGGCCAGGTAACCCTGAAAAGCGAGCCCGGGACTGGAAGCACTTTTACGATAACAATCCCGCTGCAGAAGGGGGAGGATTTGACGGCGTGAAGCACTCGGGCACGCACATATTGCTGGTAGAGGACGACCGCGATCTGGCAGCCGGATTGACCGATGCCCTCGAACTCGAGGGTTACCGTGTGACTCTGGCGGCCGACGGAAGCCGAGCGTCAGGTGATGCGCTTTTTGCGCCAGCCAGAATCGGCGTTCATCGCCGTTGTTCCGCGTCCGCATTTGCTTTTGTTTTTCCCTTTCAGAGTTCCTAGTTTGCGTCTGGACCTGGCTCCGCCTGGCCGCAGTGCCCAAATACGGACAACTCCGTCCCAGGCGCGAACTCCTGTTCATAAGAATCCCATCAGCAAGGTCATGATCCTTCAATGACTTATCTCCGTAGCGGTGTTGACATGTTATTTGCCAGGCAAGTAGGGGGTTGTCCGTCTCGCTACCGGCATCCAGCTCGAGCATCGGAGAACACGCGGGTGCTTGGGTGGTAAGAGGTATCCGATGGAGGCGCATCGGTACGAATACATTATCGCCTGTCTGTCTGACTTCACGCCCTAAATCATTCCCCTTGATTATCTACAAGAGTTGACTTAGGCTTCTTGTAGATAACTTAGGGGGGAGCTTCGTGAGCAAACCGACTGATCTCGTTCAGGGCACTCTGGATGTCCTGATTCTCAAAACGATCGCCTTGCAGCCCATTCACGGATGGGCTATTGCACAGCGCATCCGGCAGATATCGAACGACGTTCTCCAGGTTCAGCAGGGTTCGCTGTACCCGGCTCTGCACCGGCTGGAGCAACAGGGCTGGATAAGAGCCGAATGGGGAGAATCCGAAAACAACCGCCGCGCCAAATACTACGCGCTTACAAAAGCCGGCCGCAACAAACTTGAGAAGGAACTCGCCAGCTGGGAGCGGCTTTCGGCAGCAATCGGCCTGGTCTTGCAGACACCATAGGGAGGGCAATGTCATGCGGTGGTCCGAAAAGCTTGTGCTTCGCTTGCGCTCCTTGTTCCGCAGGGATCATGTGGAGCAGGAACTCGAGGAAGAGGTGCGCTACCACGTCGAACGGCAGATCGAGGTGAACGTGGCCGCTGGAATGACGCCGGAAGAAGCCCGGCATGCGGCGCTGTGCGCTCTGGGCGGGCTGGAGCAGATCAAGGAGGGGTGCCGCGACATGCGGCGTGTGAACTGGATCGAGAACTTCGTCAAGGATGTCCGTTACGCACTGCGGACGATGAGCCGCAGTCCTGCCTTCACGGCCGTGGCGGTGTTGTCCCTGGTGATCGGCATCGGTGCGAATGCAGCTATCTTCTCGTTCGCCAACGCCATTCTACTGAAGAGACTGCCGCTATTGGATCCCCAGCAGCTCGTGATCGTCCGCCAGTCCGTCTCCTATCCTTTCTTTAGCCAACTCGAGCAACGCAACCAGGTACCGGCGGGCCTGGCCGGCCGCAAGGCGATTGAACTCAATGTCACCGCAGGGGATTCGACAGAGCGAATGATCGGCGAACTGGTGAGCGGCAGTTACTTTCGTGTTCTTGGCGTAAGCGCCGTCCTTGGCCGGGTCATTACGGAGGAAGATGACGGTGCGGAAGGCGCCCGCCCCGTCTGTGTCATCAGTTACGACCTATGGCAGGACAAGCTTGGCGGCGATCCGCAGGTCATGAACAGGGCGATCCTCCTCAACGCCCGGCCTTTCCAGATCATCGGTGTCGCGCAGCGCGGGTTTCATGGCTCTGCGTGCAGGGCCGGACCGACGTTCTCATTCCTACCTCCATGACGGCGTTTTTCATGGGCGACAAGCGGGACTCTATCGGCTGGTCCTGGCTTCAGATGATCGGCCGGTTGAGGCCAGGCGTGACATGTGAGCAAGCGGAGGCCAATATCAATGTTGGCGGCCACCAGATTGATACTGAGCTCGGGCGCAAACGGAAGACCTCATATCAGCTGCTGCGTGGAGACCAGGGCTTCGACGCGCACCGCAGCCAGTTTGAGAAGCCTATTGTCGTTCTTGTGGTTTTGGTCGGGAGCGTCTTGCTGATCGCGTGTGTGAACATAGCTAATCTTCTTCTCGCGCGCGGCATGAAACGTACTCGGGAAATCGCGATCCGGCTGGCGCTGGGCGCCACGCGCTCAAGGCTCGTCGCCCAACTGCTGACGGCGAGCCGCTGCTACTTCTCGTCGCGTTGATTGCCGCGTTCGTCCCGGCACTCAAAGCGACCCGGGCAGATCCAATGACTGCCCTGCGCTACGAGTAGATTATGGCGCCGGATTTTCAGGGCCCGGTACCAGTTTTTTCTCCCGTTCTTTCCCACGCCGCGTTTTGGCTGCGCCTGAGGCACGTGATTTTTCCCTCTTTGAGTTTGCCTCGCTGGGCACGGCAGGCATTTGCGAACTCCTCCGCCGCCTGCTGCTTCGCCGGCTGCACAAAGAGGAAGGCCTTTCCATACGACCATGGGATGCATCAACAGTTTCGATGATTGCCTTGTCTTCCGGCTTCCAACCAAGGGCATCGAGAGCCGGAACGATCCCCAGTCGCACCACCTCACTTTGATATCCCAAGGCTGCCACCAGCGATGGCACAGCCGCTAAGTCCTTTAGCCTTCCTAACGCTAGGGGGCTAGGGCCGCAGCGCACTGCACTGGGGATTAAGTCCGCCGGCATCCAGGCTATTTGCCTGGATGAAGTCGGTATTTGCCGAGGCGGGCGAAATCGGCGTCGAAGGTGAAGACGTCGGTGATCTTGAGCCGGTCCATAAGAACGAACGAGATACAATCCGTGAGCGAGAAGGGGTAATGGCGGTATCTGCGGAACAGCCTCCAGGCGTTCTCCTCGAGCTCGCGGTCCACCCATTCGAGGCGCACCACACCGCTTCTGAGTTTCTCGCCCAACTCGATCTTTTTCTCCTCGCAACGAGAGAACCATGCCATGAGCTCCGCAAATACGTAGGAGCTCGTGAACAGATCCCGGTACTCGCCGGAGCTTATGACGTTTGCGAACGCCGTCGCCCGGCCGTGGTTTTGGTCATCGGCCTCTTCGAGGGCGATAAATGCGCTTGTATCGATGAACAGTCGGCGCGCCATCTCATTCTGGCCTGTTGTGGTCTACGGAACCGCGTTTTCGGCCGGTGTGTATGGGCGTTTGCCCGAAAGGAAAACAGATGCCGGATTGACCCGCGTGGCTCTCGTTCAGGTCCTTTTCGACAACCCGGCGAACGTATTCGCCAACGCTCAGTCCCATTCGGCGTGCTTTCTCCTGGAGAGTGATCTTCAACCTCTTTGGCAGAAGTAACTGGAGCCTTTCTTCTGATATCGCCATTGGAATAAACCCTCATGTACACATGCACATATAGGCTAGCACAACATGCTCATAAATGTAAACCCGCTGCGGCACAGATCGGCGCAGACCTCCATGTTGATCAACCATCAGGTGGCGACGCTCTCGGCCTTATCCACTCCATTTAGGCACCATCTCGGGAAGCAGTGGATATTGAACGGCAAAAGGCTTATCTTGGCGAATGGCCACGCGCACACCAAGTTCTGCTCGGCCGACTTATAAGGGAGATTCCCCCAATGGCAACAAAGCGAGGTGGCAAGCAGAAAAAGAATTTGGGCGGCGCTTCGAAGGAAAAGGCACTGAGCGAAGCCTTGTCGGCAAGTTTCTCGCGCGAGGAAATCCAGCAGATCCTCACATGCTCGCTTCTCTCTCTGGACCCATCGGGCATCGAACGCCTGGGTGCAAGACTGGGGCCGGAAACGGCGGCGACACTGCGGAGAGTTCTGTCGGCCGAATCGGAAACCGCAAAAGCCACGGCGCCGGAGCCGAGCATTGACAAGATCCGGCAGGAATGGGATTCGGCTTGGGAGGAATGGGACGCCTGCGTCGCGGAGACCGGGGATGAAGACGGAAAGTATGTCTTGCAAGAGCATCACTGGGAACCTCCCTACCTGGACAAATCCGCTTTTGCGGAGGACCTCGAGCCGATTGCGGCACGGATGCGAGTCCTTTTACCGCGGGTCTACGAGGGAAACTTGGCGCCCGATTTCAGTTTTGCACACACGCTAAAAAACACGGTAGAAGACGTCGGAGGTGTTTCGGAATGGATAGAAGACAGCGGAGAGGCGATCGCCTTCGGACCTGAGGTGACCCGCTGCCTTCTCGAGTGGGAATGGAGAGCCGCCAGGCGTGACAATCTCGGAGCATTTGAGTTCGCGGATGGCATATGCAGGCTCGAGCAATCATGCGAGGATATGGCCCTGGATCATTCGACTGTCAGCAGTTTTGTTTTCGATCTCGAAGCCGAGGCTCAGAAGGAGATACTTGAAGGGATCGTCCGCCATCGCAAGTCCGGCCATTGGGCGCGGGCGCTCGAGTCGGTTCACGGAGGGTGGTTCAAGCTCTATCAGGAGCTTTGCGGCAGATGGGATCCTCCTCGTTATTTGGAAACCTGCCGAAAAGGCGTCTCGCAGAATTGGAAGCTGGCCCTGCCGGTGATCGAAGACCTCATCGCCCGAAAGGCATTCCAGGATGCTCTCGTCCTGGTCGAAGAAGCCCTACGTGCCATGTTGCGCGCGAGAGAAGGAGAGCACTGGGATCCGCGAGGGGAGCTTCTGATTCGTCACAGATCCTTATCATTGGAGGGTGAGAAAGATCCGGCGGTGATTTCACTGCTCAGTCATTGGTTGAAGCTTGCGCAGGCCGTGGGAAACGAGGAACAGGTCTGCGCGCTGAAACTGCAGCTTGTAGTGTTACGCCGTTGGACCAACGGGGACGCTATTCTGGAGGCGCTCCGGCGCGTCCCATCTCCCAGGTTTGACCATATCCGGGAGCGGCTTTATCAGGAGTGGAGATCACTGATCGCCGAGCGTAGCGTGGAGCCGCCACTGGAGGACGCTGCTGGACGTGAATCCGCTTGGGTGCGTGGCCTCGCGGATGCCGCGCGCGCCGGTGCTGATGGATCGGAGCTCCTCCGGCGCGTGATTCTTCGCTGGCTAGAGGAGATCGGGAAAACACGCGAATCTCTTCAACAAGGACTCGGTGGCCTGGCGGTCCTGACGCTGGATCTTGATTTCGATTTGCAGCTGAAATCGAACTCTCCGGTGTTGAAGCGTCTCCTCTCCGGCCACGAAGTAGGGGATCGCCGCGTGGCCGAGACGCGGCGGGGCTGGCTCCGGCGTTTGGATGCCTCTGCGCTGTTTCCGGAGCTTATGGAGTTTTGGAAGAGAAACGCAGCGCGCCTGGTGCCCGAGCCGGAACACTCCGTCGGGGACTACGATGACTGTGCGGAATGGCTCGCCGTGGTAAGAGATTTAGATCCCTCCTCCTGCGAGAAGATCCTTCAGGAATGGAAGCTGAAGCATCGGCGCAGAAAGAACCTTTGGAAGGCTTTGGGGCGCGCGAAAGTTCCGCTTGGCTCTCTGGGCTAAGCCCTCTCGAGCCGGGCGCCGCAGTGAAGCGGAGAAGGAAGGTGCGGCCTGATCGTAGGCTGACCTTATTGTGTTGGGCACGTCATCGAGCGCTAGCTTGTTCTCGCTCGGGTAAAGGATCTTCTCGTCTATTATGGTCTCGAATTCCGCGGATATCCCGAAAAGAGATTAGCGAATTAGGAACGCGGACTGAAATCAGCGTTATCCGCGTGAATCCGGAGTTTTTGGCAGCTTCTTATAGTTTAGGGGGGTGGCGTGTTGCAAGGAAAAGACCGGCATCAGGCATTCGGATTCGGGCTTCGCGATCCCTTGGACGTGGCTCCTATGATGTCAGAGAACTGGAAGCTCCAACCCTTCTTGACGCGCCGCCTCATTTAAGGCTTCGTCAAAACCGACGAACTGTACCGTGAGATTTGTCCGGCTGGCCAGAATGAGTGCCGAAGCCAGATGCAGAGAATCGCCGGCGCGCAGTTTGTGACGCATGAGCAGACGGCAGGCCAGCGAGCTTACTTCGGGTGAAATCTCGACCACGTAGAGAGATGCCATGTCTTGTTGCATGGCTTCCAGGAGGCGGTCCCGCTCTGTGAGACTTAATTTCCCCTCGCGGTGGCGGCGCGCAAGCGCAGAAGCTACCTCAGGCTCTGAAAGCCTTCCCGTGATCGCTGTTTCATCCGAAATCAGCCGGGCCACTGCTTTGCTGTGAGGTTCCGCTACGTACCGTTTCGCCAAGGCGCTTGCATCAAAGTAGCGGATCAAAACCTGTCCTCCCGGTTCTCGAGGACTGCAGTGGAAAGTGACTCGCCTGCCATGGAAAGCGGTTTCAATCGTGCCAGCGCAGCCTTAGACTTCCGGGTGAGCAAGCCGAGAGCGACAAGTTCGTCAAGCCGGCGTTCTTCGCCGGTCCCTTCGCCAACTATCGGCCTCAGCTCAGCCACCGGCCGCCCCCTCTCGGTGATCACCAGTATGTGGCCCTTCTGAACCTGCCTTAGGTATGTGCCGAGGCGAGTTTTGAGCTCCCGGGAACCCACAGCGCTCTTTTTCATCTTCGCTCCGATGTGGTCATTGTAACCACATTGCAGGTAGGTTGTACAGGCAAAAAAGCTAGTGGTCGCTGTAGGCAGCCGAACCGGTGCACTCTGGCAAACTCTGCCTCCGCCTCTATTCCAGCGAGGTCAGGCTTCGGCCAGTCCTCACCAAGAGCCCAACAAGAGTGCCACGCCCGAGCCGGAGATTCACTCAAAGTAAAATTACTGGCAACCAACGCACCCTTTTTTGCGTCAAAAGAACTATAGTCTGGTATTTGTGTGCGCAAAGTACGCCTGTCTGGTGGCTGCAAAGGTCACCTCAACTAGCCGTCAAGGAGAAACTCGTATGAAAGCTGCTCGGTTACTTCTCTTTCCGGCAGCAGTGATGCTGCTTTCGTCTTTGTCCGGTTCTGTGCAGTTCGCCGCTCCGCCTGAAACCCGCCTGATGCGCTTCCCCGATATCTGGCACGACCAGGTGGTTTTCGTATACGCGGAAGATTTGTGGGTGGCATCGACCAAGGGCGGGACGGCGCGCCGCCTGACCGCACACCCGGGCGATGAGCTCTACCCGAAGTTCTCTCGGGATGGCAAATGGATTGCCTTCACTGGCGAGTATGACGGCAATCGTGACGTCTGCGTAGTGCCGGTGGCCGGCGGCGAGCCCAAACGCCTCACCTATCACCCCGGAAGCGACATGGTGCTGGGCTGGTCGCCCGACGGCCGCATCCTGTTCCGTTCCAGCCGGGTGAGCGACCTGCCCGATTATGATCGATTGTTCCTGATCTCGCCTGAGGGCGGCGTGCCGGAGATGCTGAGCGTTCCGCGAGCCTCGCTTGTCAGCTTTGCAGCCGACGGCCAGCGCATCGCCTACAACTTCACCTCGCAGGAATTCCGCACCTGGAAGCGCTATCGGGGCGGCTGGAAGAGCCCCATCGCCATTTTCGATTTGAAAAAGCACACCTACGAGGCGTTGCCCACTACGGATGCGATGGATATGTTCCCCATGTGGTACGGCAACTCGATTTACTTCATTTCCGATCGCGACGGCGTGATGAACCTCTATCGTTGCGACCTGGCTACGAAGAAGGCCACCAAACTGACGAATTACACCGAGTATGACATCAAGTGGCCGAGCCTGGGACCGGATGCGATCGTGTATGAGAACGGCGGCCTGCTATACGCATATGACCTGAAGAAGAACGAGGCGCGCAACATCCCCATATACGTGGCCAGCGATGACGTGACGGCGCGGGCCGAGTTCAAGAACGTTGGCAGCCGCATAGGCTGGTACGACATCTCGCCCACGGGTGTCCGGGCGTTGTTTGATGCCAGGGGAGAGATCTTCACCGTGCCGGCCGAGCACGGCAGCCCGCGCAACCTGACCAACAGCCCCGGCTTTCACGAGCTCAACCCGGTGTGGTCGCCCGATGGCAAGTGGATCGCTTACCTGTCGGATCGCTCGGGCGAGTACGAAATCTACATTCAAGCGCAGAAGGGCGGCGACGAGATTCGCCTGACCAGCGATGGCGATCAGACCCGCTATCGATACCTGCCCGTCTGGTCGCCCGACTCCAAGAAAATCGCCTACTCCGATAAGAAGCTGCGGTTGTGGTACGTCGATATAGAGACCAAACAGCCGGTGCTTGTGGACACCGCCGAGTACTACACCCGGCTGGCCGCATCCTGGTCACCCGACAGCCTCTGGCTCACCTTCTCGAAGCCGATTGATGGGTTTGGCAAGGAATCGATCTGCCTCTACTCCCTGGAGCAGAAAAAGGTCTCTCAGGTTGGCGGCGGTTTCTACGATGACAGCAATCCGGTGTTCGATCCCGGCGGTAAGTACCTCTACTTCCTCTCAAGCCGATTTTTTTACCCGACCGGCAGCGCTATTGACCAGCGATTCAACTATTACAACACCACCGGCATTTTCGCGCTCACGCTGAAGGCCGACGAAGCTGCTCCCTTTGGACCCCAGAGCGACGAAGAGAAGGAAGCCGAGGAAAAGAAGGCTGATGACAAGAAGCCCGAGGGCGAGAAGAAGGCTGATGACCAGAAGAAAGCCGAAGACCAGAAGAAGGCCGAGGCACCGGCAGCCAAGGAAGGCGAAAAGAAGGCCGAAGAGAAAAAGGCGGAGGTCAAGCCCATCCAGATCGACCTGGATGGCCTGGCGAACCGCATCTCTCAGGTGCCGGTTCCGGCGGGAATCTATCGGCGGCTTCTGGCCCGCAAGGACAAGATCTTCTACATGTCGGCTCCCATGGAGGTCGCGCAGATGGGCCGGCCGGGACCTTCGCAGCCCATGGGTACGCTTCATCTGTACGATGTGAAGAAACGCGAAGACAAGGTCCTGCTGCAGGGAATCGGCGGCTATGAGCTTGACAAGGAAGGCGACAAGCTGATCTACGGCGCGGGCGAAACCATTGGGATCATCGAAGCTGTGCCCGGCAAGAAGGTCGGCGACGGCAAAGTGAATACTGCCGCGATGCAGGTTCTGTCCGATCCCAAGGAAGAGTGGAAAGAGATTCTACGTGAGGCATGGCGCCTGGAGCGCGACTTTTATTGGGATCCCAATATGGGGGGAGCAGACTGGGCGGCAATCGGCAAACGCTATGAGGCGCTGCTGCCCTGGGTCGCGCACCGCAGCGACCTCAATTACATCATTGGCGAGATGATCGCCGAGTTGAACACCTCACACACATACGTCGGGGGCGGCGATTTACCCGACCGCAAGCGCGTCGGCGTGGGCATGCTTGGCGCTGACCTCGAGCCCGACGGCGGCTTCTTCCGAATCAAAAGGATCTACTCGGGTGAGAACTGGGACGACGACGCGCGCTCGCCGCTCACCGAGCCGGGGTTGAAGGGCAAGGAAGGGAACTACCTGATTGCGGTCGAGGGCCAGCTTACCCGCGCCGATCGCGAACCTTACGCCTATTTCCAGAATCTGGCGAACAAAGTGGTAACGCTGAAGGTCAATGACAAGCCCAGTGCTGAGGGAGCGTGGGATGTCATCGTCAAAACGATCGGCGGTGAAGCGAATCTCCGCTACTTCAACTGGGTGGAGAACAACCGCCGCAAAGTGGCGGAGGCTACCGGCGGCCGCATCGGATACATGCACGTACCCGATACATCGATCGGCGGCGTGATTATGTTCGACAAGTATTTCACCGGCCAACTGGGCAAGGAAGGTCTGATCGTCGACGAGCGCTTCAACCACGGCGGCATGTCGCCCGACTTCTACACGGAGAAGCTCGGGCGCCGCCTGCTTCTGGCCCTGGCCCCACGCGAGGGCAGGGAGTTCGTGCCGCAGACCGCCTATTTCGGTCCGAAGGTCATGATCGTGAACGAGCAGGCAGGTTCCGGCGGTGACTTGTTCCCGTTCTATTTCAAGAAGGAGAAGCTAGGCCCGCTGGTTGGCACACGCACGTGGGGCGGTCTTATCGGCATGGGCGGCTTCCCGCCGACGATGGATGGAGGGATGGTGACTGCGCCGGGTTGGGCATGGTGGGAACCGAACGAGAAAGGCGGCGGTGAATGGGTCGTCGAGAACCACGGCGTCGATCCCGACTACGTGGTTGAGCAGAGACCGGATCTCCTGTTGCAGGGCCATGACCCGCAACTGGAAAAGGCGATCGAGTTGGCCAAGGACGGGCTGAAAAAGATGCCTGCACCGCTGCATCGGCCGCCGTACCCGATCAAGGCGCTGCGGCCTGCAGCCCCCCAGCCGGCCAAGCGGTAAGTCGCGAGCTCGGGCGGCGAGACACAGCAGACAGGCGCAGAGCAAGCCGGCCTTGGATAACCCGTTGGCGCGCGCGTGGAGATCGTGTTTGCTTCGTATGGGAAATGAGGATATGCTAGCATATATGCATGCATATCATTTGGAGCAAACATGACGCGCACCACGATTCTACTGGACAATAATCTGCTGCTGGAGATCAAACAGCTCGCACGTGCGAATGGCACAACCGCGACTGCAATCATACGCGAAGCGCTCGAAACATACATTGGGCAGCGGCAGCCCGCCCGCGCTCTCTCTTTTACTTGCGTGGGGAGAAGCGGTCGCTCTTCCATCTCCAAAAACGCGGAAGCCATCCTGCGCCGCAAGGCGGACCGCCGAGGGGGATGGTGATGGCGATACTGGCCGACACGGGTCCATTGTACGCGCTGGCTGATGAGGATGATCAGTACCATGAGGCGGTCGTCGGATATGTATCGGCGACCAACGAGGCGCTCATCGTTCCCGGCCCGGTAGTGCCGGAGGTATGTTATCTGCTGCTCGAATACCTCGGGGCCAAAGCGGAAATGCAGTTTCTCCGCTCGCTTGCCAACCAGGAATTGCTCCTGGAACACTTCACGATAAAGGACCTCGGCCGTGCCATCGAGATCTTAGAGCAATATCGCGATGCGGAGTTCGGAATGGTGGATGCGACGGTCATGGCGATGGCCGAGCGACTGAAGATTGAGGTGTTGCTGACAATCGATCATCGTGACTTCAGCATCTTTCGCCCCAGACATTGCAACGCTTTCCGTCTCGTGCCGAATCTCCCCTCGCCGCGCAAGAGGTAATCCAGCTATAGCCTATTCGGGCTCCAGGCACCGAGGCTCCCGGCGGAACTCCCGGTTTTATGAGCTCTTGAAGCTACAGCTCCCGCCCCGTGTCCTGCAACTAGGCCCTCGGCGGGCTGGGCGGTTGCGCAGGAACGAACAGGGTCTGTCCCAAGAGCGGACACGTGATTCAATCCCAGGTGTTGATTCCGTTCCAGCAAGCCATTGTTCTGCAAATAGTTAGAGTCTTCATGTCCGATGGCACGTGATTTGCGCCATATTTTGCTGTGTCCAGGCGTGACCTGCCCGCAGGGTGGGCTGGGTTGAACCGGACGTATCGAGGGTGCTCCGGTGGACGGATGAATCGGTATGGGCATCCTCTCTCCATATTATCACGATCGCATCCGAACTACTCTGATTCACCCTTTTCTGAGAATCCCGACCTGTCGCCAGCCACTGAACAGGCCGGCAGAGAAGTCATGAGTGAGAAGTGATGAGTGAAAAGGCTAAAGTTGATATTCGAAGTGGAGAGAATGCTCGACTCTCTGCAATCGAGTCTTTTCACTTGTCGGTAATCACTTGTCACTCGGATCGTTGGGAGAAACGATGGATACGATATTGCAGGATCTGCGCTATGCGATTCGCATGTTGCTAAAGAGTCCCCGGTTCACGCTGGTTGCCCTGCTGACTCTGGGGCTAGGCATCGGCGCAAACACTTCCATATTCAGCGTTCTGAACGCGATGGTGTTGCGCCCGTTGCCGTATTCGGAACCTGAGCGACTCGTGTTGGTACGCGAAACGCACGAAGGGAAACCGGCGAGCAATGGCCTGGCAGCATTCCTGGATTGGCGCGAGCAGAATACAGTCTTCGAAGATATCGCCCTCACCGAGTTTGATGCCCTCAACCTTACCGGACAGAGCTTTCCTGGCTTCGGTGAGCCGGAGAAGATCGTCGGGGCTAGCGTTACGGCCGCTTTTTTCCCCCTGCTCGGCGTCCGGCCTTTGCTTGGCCGGGTCTTTCTTCCGGGAGAGGATTACCCGGGTAGAGATTCCGTGATTGTTCTGAGTCACCAGTTGTGGCAGCGGCGCTTCGGCGCCCGATCGGACATCCTGAACCAGTCGCTGACGTTCCAAGGAAAAACGTACACGGTGGTTGGGGTGATGCCTCCGGGATTTCGCTGGTCGTCGGGCGCGCCGAGCGAGTACTGGGTGCCGCTGGCCTATAATCCGAAAGGATCTTACGGGCGAATGCAGCACCAGTTCGGAGCCATCGCACGGCTCAAACGCGATGTTTCGCTCGAAGCCGCACAGGCGCAGTTGAGTGCAATTGCCCGCCGCATCGAACAGCAATTCCCACACACAAACAAGGGTTGGGGTGTTCTCGTCGCTCCGCTCTCTGAGGAGTTTGTCGCAGAGGCGCGCCCGGCCCTGTTTGTACTCTCAGCGGCAGTGGGATTCGTGCTCCTGATCGCGTGCGCCAATGTGGCCAACCTGTTGCTTGCCCGGGCCGCCGAGAGAACGCGGGAAATAGCGATCCGGACCGCCCTCGGCGCCGGCCGCGCCCGCGTGATCCGACTGGTGTTGACGGAAAGCATACTGCTCTCGCTGACGTCCGGCGCGCTTGGCATGATCTTCGCACTCTGGGGCGTGGAGGCGCTGTCCTCAACGCTGCCTGCCCACGTGGAGCTGCTGAGAGCGATCGAGATCGATGGGTGGGTACTGGCGTTCACCCTCGCGGTATCGCTGTCCACCGGACTGCTTTTCGGACTGGCGCCTGCTCTGCGCAGTTCCAAAACCAGTGTGCAGGAGGCGCTGAAGTCGTCCGGCCCGGCGACCGGCATCAGCCTATCCCGTAGCCGCTTCCTCAAGGCCGTCATGGTCTCTGAGGTTTCCCTGGCCGTTGTGCTTTTGATTGCTGCGGGATTGCTCACAAAGAGCTTCGCCGGCCTGTTCGCCGTGAACCTGGGATTCCGCACTGAAAGGTTGCTCACGATGGAGCTCGAACTGCCGTGGACAGAATTCAGGCAGCCGGAGCAACGCATCGCGTTCTACCGGGACCTCCTGGACAGGATCCGTGCGCTCCCCGGCGTGGTCTCGGTGGGCGGCATCGACATGATGCCGCTGAGCGGCTATTACAGCGGCGGCGGTTTTACTATTGAGGGGCGCCCGGCACCCGAAACTTGGCGACAGATGTCTGCTCAGCATTGTATCGCGACTCCAGAATACTTCCGCACTATGGGAATTCCGTTGCGTCAGGGACGTCTCTTCGGCGAGCAGGAGCGCAGCGGCTCGGAGGCAGTTGCCATCATCAACGATACGATGGCCCGGCGGTTCTGGCCGGGTATGGATCCGATCGGACATCGGATTCGGTTTATGGGCGGAAATCCAATGACGATAGTGGGAATTGTGGGCGATATCCGCCACAACGGCCCGGCGCGTGAGGCAGGGCCGCAACTCTACATTCCATACGAGCAATGGCCCTCAGCGTTACTGTTTCTGGCTGTGAGGACCGTGAGTGACCCGTTGCGTCTCGCTTCCGCTGTGCGGGCGGAAATTCGACAGATGGATCCCGGCCTGCCTGTCGCAAGACTGCGCACGATGGAACAGGCGCTCTCGGACTGGGTCGCCGGCCCTCGCATCATCACCATGCTGCTCGGATCCTTTGCTGCTTTCGCGCTGGTTCTGGCCTGCATGGGACTCTATGGCGTCACAGCATATTCGATCAGTCAGCGGACGCACGAAGTCGGGGTCCGAATGGCTCTGGGCGCCGGGCGGTTGGATGTCTTGAGGCTTGTGCTCGGCGATGCCATGCTATTGGTACTCCCGGGCCTTGCTATCGGGTTGGCCGGGGCGTTCGCCGTAACCCGTGTGCTTTCATCCCTGCTCTATCGGGTCACCGCAACCGATCCCACGATCTTTACAGCTGTTCCGGTTCTGCTGGCCGCAGTGGCCGTGCTCGCCGGCTATCTTCCGGCTCGACGTGCGGCCCGGATCGATCCCGTGGAAGCACTGCGATACGAATGAGAATTGACGATTTTAGATTGACGATTGACGATTGAAAAACCAACCGGATGCTTTTGAATTGTCAATCGTAAATCGTCAATCAGATTGGCGGAGGCGGATTGATGGAAACATTATGGCAGGATCTGCGTTATGGAATTCGAACGCTGACAAGGAGCCCGGGCTTTACTGCTGTGGCCGTGTTGTCGTTGGCGCTGGGCATTGGCGCCAACACCTCGATTTTCAGCTTCGTGGATGCCCTCCTTTTGCGGCCGCTGCCGTTGCCTGAATCGAATCGACTGGTCTCGGTTTATTACCACGATGCGAGAACCCCCCAGGTTTACAGCAGCATGTCCTACCCGGACTATGAGTATTTCCGAGATCGGAACGATGTGCTATCGGGGTTGGCCGCCTACGACCTCGTTCGAACCGGGTTGAGCAACGGAGAGAACCAAAACACCGAATAAGAGCAGGATAACGGCCCATCCGAACCAGCCGCCGAAGCGGCTGTAGAAGGTGTGACCACGTCCCGGGGCTACGTCCGCAATCAGCAGGGTGTCGGGAATTTGAGAGCTTGTCTCCTCGGCGAGGATGCGTCCGTGGCTGTCGCTCACAGTCAGCAGACCTCGCTGGGCCGCGCGTACCACGGAGAAGCCTCCCTCGACTCCGCGCAGCACAGCCATACGCGAGTGCAGCCGGGCATCTCGGACAAAGTCCCAGGCCGGCACAAACAGAATCCCGGTGCTGGCTTGTGCATATCGGCGGATCCAAGCCGGGAAGTCCATATCCTTGCAGATTGCGACCCCCGCCGGCGGCTGGAAGGCGGGAATAAATCCCGGCACGGTGCCGACTTTGTAGGCAACTTCGATGCCCGGCACGGGATACGCTTTATCGTATTCGAGCAAAACCTGGCCCTCCGGAGAAAAGACAACGGCAGTGTTGCGCAAGACTGAAACTCCTACCCGATTGAGACCGGCAACCGCGATCACTCTGCCGGCGCGCGCAGCCTCGCCGAGGATCCGGTAGACGTCATCGACGTAGTCGGGTGTTACACCGACGAACTTCTCCGGAAGCACCACCGCCTGGGCGCCGTGGGCTGCGAGCCTCCCGATGCGCTGAGCGTATGCCTCGACCACGGGCAACGCTTCCTCGCGCTTTTCGGTTCTGAAGTATCGAATTGAGGTGTCCGTTGCCGCGAGTCCTACGCGGAGTGGTTGATTCAGGTTTGGCTCCGCGAGACGAGTCCAACCGTAGGCCAGGCTCAAGATGCCGGCACAAAGTGCTATTGCCAGCGAGGCGAACGCGCGAGTACGTTGCTGCCGGTGTTGCCAGCATGTCGCAATGCCGGAGGGAACCAGCGTCAGCACGAAGGTGATGCCCCAGATGCCGGTGGCCGAGGCAATCTGAATCAGAGGAAGAAAATCCGTCTGGCTGTATGCCAGGCTGCCAAAAGTCCCGTGGGGTGACAGGATCGATAACAGGTACTCGTAGGAGGTCCATGCAGCAGGGAAAGCCAGCACGCCCGCCCAGGATGGGATTCTTCGTACGGCGAATCGGGCCGCAAGTGTCGACAACGCGAAAAACAGAGCGGGTACCATCAGGACTGCGATCACTACGCCGATGGGAACGAGGGTTGCGAGATATGAAGCCATGTTGAGACTGCCAAACAGATAGGCCAAAAATGCGCTCACTGCAGAAAGCCGCGCGGTAGATCTGAAAGCCAGAACGAGGATTGGAACAGGTGCAATCCACGCGAATTGCCAAAGCGTGTGGAGTCCGGTCGAAACGAAATACGCGGCGGCGGCCATCCCAACGCAAACAACAGCAAAAATCAGATTCCATCTGCCTGTTGAGTTTATCCTGTCCATATTTGGGTCGATTTGCACCACATGGATTGGTGCTTGAGGATTTCATATCTTGGGGGAAGGGTCAATCTCCGTGACCTCTGTGGCCGCGAGAAAAAATGGGGGCTGTCCCGATGCGTGCCGGCATCGTGCCTTCCAATCACCCGGGGCAGTTTATCCTGCGGAAGACAGGCTGCAACGGTCGGGACTGTCCCCGATTTTTTCTCACGACCTGCGTTTCTGTGGCGTCAGTTGAATCTTTTGGCGGCGTTTGGTGATACGATCCGAAGATGGCTAAGGGAGGGCAAGAAAGTTATGAGTGCCCAGCAGCTGGTTGGCGACTTTCTGTCCCAGCGGAAACTTGCGCTCGTGGGAGTTTCGCGCAGCGGCAAGAAATTTGGGAACATGGTATTGAAGGAACTAAAAGCAAAGGATTATCAGGTTTATCCGGTTCATCCCCAGGCCTCTGCGATTGACGGTCAAACCTGCTGGCCGAGCCTTTCAGAAATGCCTGAAGTTGTCGGGGGGGTAATTGTCGTTGTTCCTCCTGCGGAAACGGAGAGGGTTGTCCGCGACGCTGCAAAAGCTAAGATACCGCGAGTGTGGATGCAGCAGGGATCGGAATCGGCCTCGGCAATTCGCTATTGCGAAGAAAACGGCCTGCAAGTGGTGCATGGCGAATGCATCCTGATGTTTGCCGAACCGGCAGCCTTCTTTCACCGAGCACACCGCTGGGTCTGGCGGATGCTCGGCAAGCTGCCGCGTTAGGGGAGTGAAGGTGGGCACAGAGTGGACGCAGTCAAGCTTGAAGTCGGTGGCGGACCGAGAATTGAGTCATTGAACCGTCGAGCCGATGAATCAATGGAAGCTGGCCCACGCGAGCCTGTCCGCGCCTCTACACACCTCGATCAGCCTGTCGACCGGCGAGTTCCCAGAGTCCAAGAATATCCCTGGATTCCATCCCTCATGGAAAGGTGATGAGAGAGGGCCGTCTCCCTCCGAATTCCACTCGTTCCTCACACAATATTCAAATGACACCATGGACGCGAATTACGATTGCGCCGACGGTCGATGAGGAAACACGCGCAGCATTCCCATTTAAGCCAGCCGAGAATGACGTCTTGTCAAAGGTGTCAGGATGGCGAGCAAAATCACAATAGCCAACGCTCTGGCTTGATCCCCGTGTTGGCCTTGTCAGATCTTTAGAGCTTGGTACTCGGTGTTTTTCATGTACCCTTGCATCCAATAAACAAGAGGAGACACAATGAATAATCTCCTGGCAACTCTCAAAGCTTTGTTCTGCTTGATGGTCTGCATCTTCTTGCTTTCAGCCGCCTCAGCGGTGCAGCCCTCGGCTGCTCAAAAAGTGCAGCTGTACAAAGCCATGTTTGTGCAAGCGGCCCCCGGAAAGCTCCTCGAACTCATCAGCCTATACCAGAAGCGCATGCCCGTATATGACGCTGCGGGTGACGAGCGCCCGTTCTGGTGGCGCCACACGCAAGGCGACCATTGGGACCTTATGTTTCTGTTTCCGATGGGCAGCTACACCGAGTATTTCTCGCCTGACAGAGTCGCGAGGCGCAATAAGGCGGCGGACGCCTCGCCGCTCCCTCAGGAAAACTTTGCGCGGAAGTTCTACGAGCTCACGGCCTGGCACGAGGACGTCTACGTCGAGGGTCCCCCGCTCGAGGCGGTAAAGAAGGCGTTCAGCAGCACCTCTTACTACCACATCGAGATCTTTGTCGCCCTTCCTGGGAAGCAGGCTGAGCTGCGCAAAGAACGGGAAATGGAGAACGCCTATCAGAAGGGCATAGGCCGGCCCGAGACTCTGATTTTCACGCATGATCAGGGTGCAGCATGGGATCTCTTTACGTTAGGTTGTTACAGGGACCTGAAGCACTGGGCAGAGAGTGGCGAAATTCCCAAGGAGAAGCGGGACGAGGCGGCCCGCGCTGCCGGATTCGCCGATGCCGATCAGATCGGACCCTACATGAGGACGCTAATCTCCACACATCGCGACACCATGGGGGTAGCCATCAAGTAGCGGATTTTCACAAAGGGGACATTTCGATTTTCCCGCTCTCAATGGGCACAAAAGAAAGGCTCCGCTGTCGGTCTATTCGTCCAGATTAGAGGCTTAGCAACAAAATCGAGGCTTTTTCGGCAACAAATTGTAGGGGCATGCGGCAGCATGCCCTTTCCAGGACAGGGCACGCTGCCGCGTGCCCCTACCCGATTGGTTCCGGCTTGTCCCGGTTGGGAGAGCAATACTGGAAAATCGAAATGTCCCCTTTTCACAAATCAGGATTTGCGGATGTTGATGTTTCCGTCTCCTGTTTGGATACGAAGCCGGTAGCCTCCATTGCTGAGCCTGCCAGTGAGGCGATTCTTCGAGGATGATCCTTCCAGGGTAATCGGTTGCTCGCTGTCGATCCCGCCGTCGCTTGTGCTGGCATCGAGGGTGGCCGCGAATCCTTCCGGCAGGATTAGCCTCACGTTGCCGTCTCCGGACCGGATGGACCAGTCCCTTTCCATCTTGGATCCGGCTCTTGCAGTTATGTCTATCCGTCCGTCTCCCGACTTTGCCTCCAAACCCTGAAAGACGCCGTCTAGAGTGATCTTTCCGTCACCGCTGCGGGCGGATACCTCTCCGCGTGAGCTCTCGATCCGAAGGCTGCCATCCCCGGTTTGAGCAGTGATGCGGCCGGAGCAATTGTCTGCTGTCAGCTCTCCGTCACCGGTCGTCACATCGATACGACCATCGAACCCATACACATCCAGCGAGCCATCCGAGCTGCGCGCATCTATGTCGCTCGATTTAGGGGCCGTGACTTCGAAATGAACGAGCACCTCCGGCTCGCTGCCGAAGAGGTTGCCGACGCGTCTCGGATAGCGGGCCTCGATCTCAATTCGGTTGCCGGACTGCTCGATGCGGATCTGGACGCGCTCCGCGATCCTGAGGGCTTCCTCCCGGCTTCCTGCGCGGTGCACTTCCTTTATAGCCTTGACGTGGACCTGCGACTGGGAATCTGAGGTAATCCGGGTCCGTCCATCGCCGTTTCTGAGAAACAGGGTGGGCCGTCCGGAGACAGTGAAGCTGCGCTCGATCGTGTCCACGACCTCGCCGGCGAACGCGACGCTGCCTGAGGTGAGCACGATCGTGCTTACAAAGATCAGGCACACTAGTTTCCTGAATGGGGATGCAAGGCGCATAGTTCTCTCCTCTCATTTTCTAAAGATGATAAACGCAAAAAAGGCGTGCCAAGTTCAAAGTTTTATTCGTGAAATTCATACGTCGAAATCCCTTGCGCGCTCGAAAGGATGTTGGGCGGCAAAATAAACGAATTCCGCGACAGGCAGGCAGCATGCAGTAGGCAGGCGGCAGTAAGAACCTCCATCGGATGTATCCGCACCAAGGGAGACTCGTGTGGTGAAGAAATTCAGTCGAGCCGTAAACAACTGTAATGCCGTGTCTTACCATAGACGCCGCTAACGCTGGCCGCGACGCTTGCCAGCTAGCCGATAATCCCGGATGCTACGAATCCTAACCGCATTCGGAGGAACATGAAGGCCCTGTTGCAGCCATGGCAACTGTTGCTCCTGATCCTGGCCGGCTGGATCAATTGCCGACAACAGGACGCCATCGAGTACATCCTGACGGAGAATCGGGTACTCAGAGCAAAGCTCGGCAAGAAGCGAATACTCCTCAACGATGAAGAGCGGCGACGCTTGGCTGTGAATAGGAGTTACTCATTGCCTACCGACGACATGGTGCCCTGCAGCAGCAACACTTGCCCCCGCATGTTACTCTCCTGGAGCCTTCATTTATCGTTTCAGTTCGCGTATTCTCATGAGCCAAGCGTCCGAAATGGGCAGGGTCGCCGAATAGGTGAAAGTCATCCAGCTATTGCATACTACAACTCGGAAGTTGGAGCTCCCACGATAGGCGGGCCTCGGTGCCAAAGGGCAGCTTATTTCGACTATCCCTCTCGTACAAAATGGACAAACGTGGCCGTCCTGGAATCTCTGGAGCAGGCGGGATGTTCCACCTGCGATTCGGGCGGTTCAAGCGGCTTGCCTGGCCCCGGGCCGATTCTATGAGCGCGGGCGCGGCGCACATTCGAGGACGCGCCCCAACGGTCATGATTCCTGCCATTATAGGTTACCTGAGCGGTTAGTAGTCTGAGGAGTCAGCAGATCCTGCTGAGGAGCCGCCACGCCCCCGAGAACTACCTTTAATTCGGCACGTTCGGAGCTTTTTCGGCAATGACGGGAATCGCCGTCATGAGGTCGTGATTTTGGACCAGCGCCACCACAGCACACTTCTTACCGCCCAGTGCTATCAACACCATCGATCCTCTGAACTTGGATCTTGTTGGCAGGTATTCGTGCAGGAATCTTGCAACCTGTTTCTGTGGCCCTAGGGGGTTTAGCTCTGAGGGGGCTATATCGTCCACGACAACGCCGCTTTCGCTCAGGGTAACGATCCTGATGTTACTGTCCTCACCGCTGATATTAGCCACGGCAAAGCCGGTGAAGCGGCTCTGGCTATCGTCGTTGTCGACAGGAATCGTGGCGAATTCGACGGACTGCGACGCAAAGACGCCAGCGAGTCTCTTGAGTACACCATTCTCAACAAACTGGAAGGTCCCCACGCCACTCAACGACCCACCGAAGGTTTCAACTCGGGCCCAACCGCTCTTTGTGTCACTCGAACCAGGTCGGCAAGCTATGAATACCTGTGAGGCTCCCGGTGCCACCGAGACGGGGAAGGAAGAAACTTCGGCATCGATCAGATCGCCGGACGAGGTCGACAGTGGATTAGCCCTTAGACCGGTCATGACGATCGAAAGGGGATTCCCGTTTTGATCCATAAGCTCTAGAATCCCGGTTGCTTCAGAAACCCCGGTGTTTATGAGTGTAAACGTTGTGCAATAACCACCGCCCGCTGCCACTTGGGCAAAGAACGCTCTAGCCGGAAACACCTGGGCAAGCGCTTGACGAATAGATGGATACGACATAAACACTTTAGGTACGAAGTTGTCCCTCAGGAAATTGTCAATCATGATCAGCATTGGGCCGTGATCGATGGCAAAGCCGTTGAAGTTTGCCCACTGTCCGGTGGTTCGCAGCAAAGATGCCGGGGTGCACGCAGCCGCATTGGCGATATTTAGATTGAACGCATCCGCGAACCCATAGCGCGGATGTAGGAGACCAAGTCGCTCGTGCTCCCACAGACCATTGATTGTCTCCGTGGGTAGGTGAAGAATGGAGGAAGCAAGTCCGTAAACCGTCAGCGTTCCAACCTCCAAAGGCCGGTTTACGAGACTCCCGCCGGAGCCGGTGCACCGGCCGTCAGTGACCAGAGCGGTGGTCGGAGCACTCTCTGCAAAGTACTCGTCAAACGGGCCCTCACATGCGGAGAGTCCCCAGCGGCTCGCGCTCAGACTGGCACGACCGTTTGGGTTTTGAATAGCATAGTCTCGGGCAGCCGTAATGGCTTGTTTCGTGTTCTCGAAGTAATTGATGGCGCGAGCCTGGCCAGTGGGATCTCGATCTGAACCAAGCGCTGCCGTGTCTAGCCAAACGGACGCGAACTGGTAAGTGAAGAGGCTACCGGGAAAAGTCCTGACGAAAGGCGTTCCTTGGCGCCGAGCTGAGAAGAATAGGTTTGGCGTGATGCGGTACGCCGGGTTCGGCGATCCTATTGCCAGAACCTTGAGCAGGAAATCTTCATCGGTGTAGTAATCTAAGGTGGCAGGTAGTTCTACCTGGCCGCTTGGCCTGCTCGAATACTGACCCTCTCTAACCGCATCATCCAGTAGGAATCGCCCTGACCGACCACTCGTATCGTCCCTAGTTTCATTTGGTTTCCAACCCAGGAAGAACTGATTCTGATTCTCGCCGGGTCGTGTAGATAGCATGAACGGCCAATTGACGCGCGAATAAATGGCATCGGCCAACTGGCGTATCTCGGTTTCAACGACGGTGGCGCTGTCGAAATACTGTCTCGCGACAAGCACACCGCAAAGAGCCAGTCCTGTATCAATGGGCGAAAGCTCGACCGTGCTCTTGGATTCGTCCACCAGGGGCGTGGCGGTGACGTCATAGTTTTGCTTTCGCAAACCGTCGATTCCCACAAAATGGTAGAAGAAGCCCTGATATCCAATCGTGCCCACGCGCTGCGATCCTTGCGGGCCGTTTCGAAGCACACGCAGGATATTCCTTACCCGATTGGCGGCATTCTCTCGCGTGATGTAGCCCCGTTCGGCGCCGATTACATATGCGGTTAACTGGAATCCTACGCCGCCGACGGCCATAAGATCCGCAAAGGTCGAGCGGTCCTGGATTATACCTCCCGTCCGAGAGTCGGTCGATGCGAAGTCGAGGAAGTAGAGGAAGCTCGTGGCTCTTATGTACTCGAGGAACGCCTGCGCATATTGCTGGGGATTGGCCCTGGCGGCCTCAAGGTCGGGGTAGCTGCCGTCGGCGTCGAAGAAAAGAAGGTTATTGAGAAGGAATGCTCCCCTGTCAGGATTCTGGATCTGGTCGGCTCCGTGCACTCGTTCGACAATGAACGTCACAAGCGTCACGTGGTGCCAGTCGAACGCTGAAGTTTGACCCCTATTAAAGCCGAAGTCTGACGTGTTCAACTTCAGCTTAATCGTCTGAAATGCGCTATTGGCAACCTGGACGCGCGCATAGACTGTCCGGCCGGCCTCATCCTTCAACTCAATCTTTATGTTTACGCTGGCGCTCGTGTTGTCTAATCGAACATCAAACCACAGCTCATCAAGGCTCCGATTTTGCCACGGTAGGAAGTCACGGAAGATGTTTTGTGTGTCTACAAAGTAATCTGGGAAGGGCGTGGTTGCAGGAGGTTGTTTGCCCGAGCCGTCCAACGATACGTAAGTGTCGGTAAGTCCTCCGACAGCGAAAAAATAACCGGCAAACGGTCCCACGGCCGGCTGGCCTGCGAAATTGAAGCCAACCTTCAAACTTCCGTCAAGCACCTGGACGGTGGTGATGTCTGCTGATTCTGCGGCGCCATTGTTCCCAGCGAAGTAATTGGAGCCCATGTCGTTAGGCGTGACTTTATTCTCGAAGTCCTCGATCACGAACTTTTGGGACACTTTGGTTGGAAGTGGCAGTTGCTTGACCGTGAACTCCCGGGCTGATGCATGTGAGCCGGCCAGAGTCCCCCAGTCCAGCAACACACAGAACAGCAAAGAAAATCTGACCAATCCCAAAAAGCAAGGGCGCCGATCCTTCATTTCATCCTCGCATTCTGTTCAAAGGAGATGGACTTGACAAACTTAAGAAGAATGTAGAGATCACCCCTACCAAACGTGGCTCTGAATCCCGTTACTGCCACGCTCCCCTGTGTCGAAAGCTTCATCTCAGCTCTGGTACCGCTTTTTGCTGTAACGGTGACCGCCCCACCGGATGAAAACTCCACTGTCTTGATTTGCTCGAATGATATCGAGCGGCCATGCGCAATGGATGAATTATAAAACACCGAGACACTGTTAGATTCATCCTCACCGAATATTATTCCATTGGCAGTTATGATATCTAATGCTTTATCTCCATCTATATCTAACACCATTGCTGCATCTGGTGGACCGCCGCAGGACGAGTTAGAAGAGAATGGTTGGAATTCAAGCATAAAGACGGGGTCGCATCTATCAAATGTAGTTTTTGGATTAGAAACCAGGTACCGCGGAATTCCTGAAGTGAACAAGATGGCTTCAGGATTGGCTGGGGCGATACCGCCGGAATCGCACTGATTATGTCCTAATGTGGAAACTTCATTCTTCAGATACGACCCCGTGTACGGAATTCACTGGTGTGCGGTCATGGAAAAGGGCGCGGCATTCGAGGCGCTGCCCCATGCGGTGTTCGGCTTCGGTCCCATTTCAAACTCCAGGACCCCGCCCGCGGCGATCTCCGAGTGCGTCAGCCACGGCCGGCTTATCTGCTTTCCGGCAAGCTTCAGCGACTGGATGTAGCGGTTTGCGTCCGACACGTTTTTTGCACGAATGATGAGTGTGTTACCGTTTCCAAGCTGAATTTTCGCCTCCTCGAACACGGGGCTTCCGGCCAGATAAACCGGGATGCCCGGACAGACCGGATAGATTCCGAGCGAACTCATGATGTACCAGGCCGACATTTGGCCGGTATCGTCGTTTCCACTCAACCCCGCCGGACCCACCGAGTACTCCTTTTTCAGGATTTCCCGGATCCGATTCTGCGTCTTCCATGGCGCGCCGGCCCAATTATAGAGGTAAGCGATCTGGTGGCCGGGCTCATTTCCATGCCAGTAGAGGCCTTTCTCGAAGAAGGTGTCCAGCTTGGCTGTGAATGCCTGCCGACCGCCAAGAATATCGATCAGGCCCTGAACATCGTGAGGCACAAACCAGGTGTAGTGCCACGGTGTACCCTCGGTGATGTAAGGCTGCTCTTTGGCGGGGTCGAACGGTTCGACCCAGGATCCGTCCTGGTGGCGGCCGCGCACGAATCCGGTTTTCGGGTCGATGATATTCCGATAGTTGCCGGCGCGGCGCATCAGCGTGAGATAGTCTTCTTTCCTTCCCAATTCCAGCGCCAGCTGCGCGAGCACAAAATCATCGTAACAGTATTCGAGAGTGCGCGAGGACTGCTCGCGCTGATGGAATGCCTCCTTGACCGGTTCCTCCACTGGGATGTAACCATATTTCAGGTAGGCTTCCAGCACCCGCCGCCCTCTGCCGTCGATATAGTCGGAGTAGCTTTCCGGCGTTCTGGTGGCATTCTTCCACATGAAGGCGTACGCCTTCTCGACATCGAAATCCCGGATGCCCTTCCGATAGGCATCGACGATCATGGCAACCGCGTGGTCTCCGATCATGGCCGAGGTGTAGTTGTTCCAGGCCGGGAAATTCGGCAGCCAGCCGCCCTGCTCCGCTTTGGCCAACAGTGACCGGATCATGCCCGAGATGCGCGCAGGTTTCTCGAGCAGGATCAACAGCGGGTGGAGCGTGCGAAAGGTGTCCCAGAGCGAAAAGTCGCAGTAGTAATCGAATCCCTCGGTTTTGCGGATCTTCCCGTCTCCGTCGAAGCCCGGGTAGGAGCCGTCGTGGTCGCTGAATATCCGCGGCATGAGCAACGAGTGGTAAAGGGCGGTATAGAAATTGACCTTCTGATCCTCGCTGCCGCCCTGCAGCTGAACGCCGCCCAGCAATCGCTCCCAGATCGCCGCTGTCCCGGCCGCTGTTGCCTTGAAATCCCAGGCCGGGATTTCTTTCTCCAGGTTTTCACGAGCCTTCTCGATACTGGTGAAGGATGTGCCCACACGCACGCTGACGACATCGCCGGGGCCCGCATCAAAAATCGCAAATGCCCCGAGGCCGCCGGTTTTCCCTCTTTCCTCTTTCGTTCCCTGATGGATCGATTCGCCCAACCAGGTGCCGTATCCGGCGAATGGCCGATCGAATCTCGCGACAAAGTATCCGCTGAATCCGGCCGGAAGACCGGAGCCCTGGTAGATTCGGTGCACGGGGTTGAAGCCGGCGATCTCGCGCTGGTCTGGCCGGATGGAGACATTACCTTCACCCAGCCGAAGGTTTGGATTGACCAGCACGTAGGATTTTCCGCCGCGGCTGAAGGTGAAGCGCAGGAAGCCCGCGCGCGTTGTGCCGGTGATTTCCGCTTGAATGCCGAAATCGTCAAGCGTCACCGCGTAGTAGGCGGGAGTCGCTTTCTCGGATTGGTGGCGGAATGACGAGGCTCGCGCTATGGGTGCGACCCGGAGATCGCCCGCAACGGGCATGATAGTCACGCTGCCGTAATCCTGCGTGCAGGATCCGCTCCACCAGTGCGTGCCGCGGAAACCCTGAATCTTCGCGTCCTTGTAATAGTAGGGACAGATGCATTTGGCTTCGCCATCCTGAGTCTGAGGCGTCCAGTGGGTCATGCCGAAAGGTACTCCAACGGCCGGGTAGGTCTGCCCCGTGTTGGCCGTCCCGATCATCGGATCGACATAGTCCATGGGGCGCCGGCTTTCGGCTGAGACCGGAGGCCGTGCCTCGACAGTCAGGAGGGTCAGGATGGAAATGACGACGGCGGCAACCGGGCGCATCCTGCGCCGGCAGAGACAGATGATTTTCCTCATTCTTGAGCCTCTCTAGAAAACCCCCTGTGAACACGTTCAATGCACATGTGCGCGCGGGTCAGGAGATATTTTCTCAAAACTCCCGATCCGGAGCATGATAGTCGAGGCCAGGTGGGCGCCGGCGGCCCGCCGGCGTCCCCAGGGTCCCGGCCGGCGGCCGGGACCTACCTGCTTACCAGTATTATCCGCTCCGCCGATTCGGCAGTTTGATAACGAGGCTCCAGCGGGCTGCCCCATTGATAGGCCACTACGGATACTCGGACAGGGTATTTCGCGCACACGGGAACAGCGGTGATGCGCAACCTGCCATCCAGAATCACGGTCGGGCCGTAGGCGACATAACATCCGATCGGTAATCCGGAATCGACGGTGGCCCTCAGTTCGATCTGAGATCCAGGCCTTGCGGTAGCGGGCAGGTTCGGGAACGTGATTTTCTGCTCCCTTCCGGAGGTGTGCTTCTCGGGGCTGCGGCCCGGCGAATGACCGGATCCTGTACCAGGTCCAGTTCCATCAGCGTCATGCCGCCCAGGAATGTGGAAACTTCATTCTACAGATACGACCCCTCTCCACTTCCAGACCTGACGCCACTTTTGCCTGCGCTGGCTGAGCATGCGCCGGCCTACTTCGTCGGCATCAGGACCAGCGTCAGTGGCGGGTTGACTCCATCGGTGAGGGTCAGCAACCTGGAGTCCCTTTCATTGGCTTTTTGGAACTCGGGATCCTCGAAGGAATCAAACGGAACAGGATTGCCGGCGACAAACAAGCGATATTCGCCGGTTGGGCCGGCAATACTGAAATTGCCCTCTTGATCGGTCGTGGCAATCATTCTGGCTCCCCGTGGTGCGGAAAAGGTGGGCACCAGCCAGACCAGTGCTCCCGCGGCGGGACGTCGTCCCAAATCCAAAACCACTCCTTGCACCCGGAAGATGCCCATGGTTGCCATGGTCAGATTGAGCGGACCTGCGGCCCGGCCATCCAATTCGAATTCACCGTTGATTACCTCATTGTCTCCAAGACGTGCGGCTTTCATGGACAAACCGGTCTGTGTTCCGTGCGCGCTCAGTTGATACTTGCCCGGCACAAGCCCGCGGAGCACGAATGTGCCATCCTCCTTGCTTGCCGTCTGGATCGTGCTGCGTCCCACCGGCTGCAATGAAATCATGACGCGTTCCGGGCCGGTGCTTGACTCGAAAGTGATGGTTCCCACGATATCCTGCGGCGCCACCGGTTTAAGGTCGAGAACAATGCCGTCTATATCGGAATCGCCCACCCGCAGGGTTTTCCGCGCCAGGAATTTGGGTATTCCCGATATCGGGCCGGGAACTTCCACCTTGAGCACGTAATCCCCCGGCGGAACATAGCGCAACGAGAACGTGTCATCGGACCTCCAGCTCCATAAGGTCGTGCGTATCCCATTGCCCCAATTAAAATCTCCCGGTTCGAGAACAACTGTTGGTACATACCCGCCTATCCGTTCGAGCTCATCGCTTGCCGCCTGCATCAGAACACGGCCCCGTACCATCACTCCACTCCCCCTCGGCAACCGAATCGTTACATCGCCGAGTTCCTGACCCGTCCGGACCTCGACCTGATTATCCTCACGCGCGTCGAGAGTTCCCGGGTAATACCCGACTGTGTATCGTTCACCGAATTCAGTCAGGCGAAACGGCGCTGCCGCGCGAATATAGTAGCGTCCGGCGGGTAAATTCGCGATCCGATACTCTCCCAGGTCGTTGGTTTCTGCTGTTCCAACGGGCCGGAGTTGACGCTGGCCGTTCTGGTACCCATATCGCAACGCCTGCACGGGTGTGCTTCCGGCCGGCCAGCCGTCCTGATCTTCCACTCTGCCAGCAATCACCGCTTGCGGAGTCATGGAGACCGTGATTTTTTCAAGTCTCTGGCCGGGGACAAGGGATAGGATCAGATTCTTTGGCAGGAAGCCGCTGCGCTTGGCGGTGAGATCATATCGGCCTGGCTGGAGTCCGGAGAAGGAGAAATGGCCAAGCGCGTCCCCGGTGGCGTTCGCTCCGGCCATTCCAGAGTAGGGACGCGCAACCACCCGCACCCAGGGAATAGGTTGCCCGGAGCTTTCATCAATGATCTCGCCTGCTATTGCTGCCGGCTCTTGTGGCGCCGAGGTCAGACCGGAGGTCTGTGCGAACAGGAACGCATTGATCAGCAACGGAAGAAGGCGGCTTGTCATCGGGCTCCTCCTATTTCTGCTGGCTGGCGGGTAACGTGATGTCAACCTTGGCGCGAGAGCCCTCGCTAACCGCAATCAGCCCGGGCTCTGTGTGGCAGGATTTGAGAAATTCCGGATTGTTCCATCTGCCATCAACAGGGCTATCTGTACAGGCTAAAATGCGATATGTGCCCGGCGGGGCCTTGATGAAGAACCTGCCGGCTGCGTCTGAACAGGCGCAGTCGCAGAGCAGCGTTGAAGAGGCGCGCCCCTCAGCACTGGAAACGAGCAGGACAGTGACGTCGGAAACGGGCTGCCTTGCGGCATTGAGTACGCTTCCCTCCACGACCCCACCCGGCATCTTAGCCTTCTTCGCCGCCCCGCAGCTCATTGTGATCAGGAGCGCATCTTTGATCTCACCAGACACCTCGAAACCGTCCTTCAAAACATCCGCGCTGCCCAAAAGCGCTGATGATGCAATAAAAAAATCTGTGGTCCTGCGCTCCGGCTGGATAGTGAGGTTGTACCTGCCCGGCACGAGGCCGGACAGGAGGAAGCTGCCGTCCGCATTTCGCTTCGCATCAATCTGGCTGCGGGTCGTGCGGCTGGAACCAAAGACACGCACGGTCACCGGCACTGGCTCGCAATTCTCTTCGAACTTTACTCTCCCTCGAATCTCCCGGAGAGGCTGAAGCTGAATGACAATCCCATCCATGTCCGACGGACCCACTTCGATCATCTGCCAGGCTGCCAGGACCTCCTTTTGGGTCCGGGGATCCCCCGGATCGTCTCTGGCACTGGTAAGGGCCTCCAGGACGTACTTGCCCGGCATAACATCGGTCAGTTCGAAACCTTCCTCTCTGATCGTGGCAGAGACGCTTCCGGTATTGCTCGAGTCGCCATAGTGCGGCGACAGGCGCACGTAGGTATATTCATACCGTGCCTGGCCGATCTCGTGGCCATTGGGTCTGATTGCGCGCCCCCTGACCCGCACCCCGGGCTGGCTGATGATTTGGATGTTGATGTGAGCCTCCTGGCCGGCCGCGAGATTCACCGGTGTGGCGGAGGCCAGGTCCAAAGAACGTGGGTAATAGGTATTGCGGCAGGTTTTGTCGGAATCCTGAAAATCGCGACTCGGTTGGGCACTTACGAAGTAGACGCCTGCCTGGAGGGGTGAAAGACGATAATCTCCCAGATCGTTGGTTCTGACGCTACCCACGCGTTCCAGGCGATGCTTCCCATCCGAAAGACGCCTCTCCAGAACCGGAGGGAAGCCGCCTTGCTTTTCGTCGATCAGAATCGTCTGCACAACCTCGACCTCGGAATCCGCAACCGCCAGGCCGCTTGGGTCGGTAATTTTGCCGCTGATGATTCCGACCGGCGTGAGCCGTATTTTGACTTCCCCCGGGCTCTGCCCGGATGTGAGGCGCACGCTCGTGCCGCCTCCCCAGCGGGACGGCCCGTCGCCCGGCATCATGAATCCCGGCTTCTCGGCACGCAGCCAATATTGCTTCGGCTGAAGGCCTTCGAAGCGGAAATGTCCTTGGGAATCACAGACAGTTGTGAATTTGTTGCTCGGATTGGACGAGATGACGACGCGCGCGCCCGGAATCGAAAGTTCATTGAGATCGTTGATGACCTCACCCTCGATGGAGATATCCTTCGATGTCTGGATTGGGGCAGCGTCTTGCGTAATCAGCGATACAACACTGAGACACAGCAACAATCGAAGTCTATTGCGCGTCGGCATATGGGGTTCTCCCATCTGCTCATAGGAGCGATTCTCAAAATTATACGGCGGGGAAACACTGTCAGGCTACTAATTCCCCATTTTTGTTGGCGCGTCCCGGGGTCGCATCTGTCAAATGTAGTTTTTGGATTAGAAACCAGGTACCGCGGAATTCCTGAAGTGAACAAGATGGGTCCAGGATGAGCTGGGGCGATACCGCTGGAATCGCAATGATATGTTCTAATGTGGAAACTTCATTCTACAGATACGACCCCCTGCGCCAGCAGGGCAGTAGCTTCGTCGTAGGCGGCTTTGTAGGTGTAATCGGGCGGGCCGTCGCATGTGGCGAGACTGCGGGCTTCCTGCGCGTGCTCGAGCGCAGTGGCTTTGTCGCCGCGGGCGAGGGCGAGTTTGGCGAGTTCAAGGTGGGCGTCCGCGCCTTGCAGGACGTAGCCGCTGCGCTCGGTGAAGACCAGCGCCTCCTCGGCCAACCGCGCAGCCTCTTCCGGCGCGCCGGCGGCGGCGCGCAGCCGCGCCAGGTCAATGAGGATGTCGGCTTCGACCTCCACCAGGTTGATGCGGCGGCAGCGTTCCAGCGCCTCGTGCAGGCGGCGCGCAGCCTCGTCGTACTGTCCGGCGACGCGGTGCGCGGCGCCCAGCAGCCAGTGGGCGCGGACGAGATCTTGCGGAAAGACCGCCCCCCCAATGTTGGGATCGCCTCCCTCCGCTAGATTCAGCGCGCGGCGAGCCGGACCGATTGCGGATTGCAGATTGCGGATTGCAGATTGAGAAGCGGAGCGCAGCCGGAGCAGTTCGCGCAGGGCTCGGTGGGCCCAGATGACTCCTTGTGCCTGAACGTGTGCAACCCGTTTCTTAATCTCTTCGCCAGCGTCGAGAGCTTGCGAACACTCTGACCACCTGCCCGTGCAGGCCAAGACGCGACCCAACTCGTAATGTCCAGTTCCTTTTGTCCCCTCGTCCTTTGTCTCCCGGCACAGAGCGATGCAGCGGCGCAGGTTAGCCTCGGCGGCCCGCAGCTCGCCGATGTGAAGCTGCGCCATGCAAGCCACGTTCCCCAAGCCGATGGCAAGGTTCTTCTTGTTGCCCAGCTTCTCTTGGATGGCGTTCTGCTGCTCAAACAGCGGCACGGCGCAGCGGGGCTGAGCGCTGAGGCTGTAAGAGTTCGCCAGTTCGTTCAAGGCATGAGCTTGGTGGCTTTCTTCTTTCAGACGCGGGGGGCGGTCTTCGCCGTCGGGAAAGAGAGCGCGCAGCAGGTCAATCTGCAATTGGAAAGCACCGAGTTGGTAGTAGAGGGTTCTCCAGATTCTGTCGCGGAAGAGCGTCCAAGCCACGTCAAATTGCCCGGCGCGGACGGTGTGGTGATAGAGTTCGATCACCGGGGTCAGGTCTTCCAGACGTGTCACCTTCTCCGGCTTGGGCATGGCGGCAAAGTAGTCGCGCAGGCTGGTGTGAGCGGCGGTGCGGTCGGGCGCGGCCAGCCCGTCGTATGCATAGCGGCGCACGATGGGGTGCAGGTCGAACCGGCCCTCCCTGGTGTCGTGGTGCAGCAGCCCGCGCGCAACCAGGTCACGCAGGTCGGTGTCGAGTTCCTTCACCGCCGGAGCCGAGGTAACGATGCTCTCACTTTCTTCACGTCTCTCGCTGCCTTTTTTAGAATGAGCCTTCTTTGGTCGGCTGCTACCTGATATCGCCAGCGCCTTGAGCGCCTCGTATTTCACCGGGTGGCGGAAGCAGGCGATGAGGCCCAGCAACGCCTGCCGGGCTGGCGTGAGGCCGTCGTACGCCGTCTCCAGCACGTGATGCTGGCGTTGGATCAGGTCGCCGCTCACGTCCAACCGCTTCGCGGCGGCGATGTCGCCGGGTTGCTGGAAATCGCCCACGATCAGGCCGGCTAGCAGGCGCAGGCTGAGCGGATGGTAGCCGTAAGGTTCGCACGCCTGCTCGATCTCGGTGTGCGTGCCGCGGATGCCTTGGGCGCGGAAAAACTCCACGGCGTCGGCGGGCTGCATCTGCCTGAGTTCCTCCTCGCGGCAGCCTTGCAGGAATCCGCCGCCTTTGGCCTCCAGCACGCGCGGACACAGCCGCGTGGTGAGCAGCACCTTGGACCGAAGGTTTGGAAGCACGGCGAGGTGGCGGAGAAAATCTTCGGCCAGCGGCGAGATGCAGTCGCAGTCGCTGCCTTCGGACTTCGTCTCGTCGCCTTGATACGCCGCGTCCAGTCCGCCGAAGGCGCGGAGCACGCGCTCGAAACCGTCCAGCACGAGCAGCGTGCCGGGCTTTTCGGGTAGTTTCAGAACCGATCTGACTTCATTGACCGAGAGCTTGTCCGGCTTGATCTTCCCGCCGCTGAGGTAATCGAGCGTTTCGGCCAGGAAGTGGTCGAAGCTGGCGTCGCCTTCGTAGAAGCTCCACCAGACGACGCGCGGCCAGGCAAGCGGGGGCCACGTCGTGGGTGAGCCAGTGCCAGGCGAGCGCGCTTTTGCCGAAACCGCCCAACGCGCGCAGGCTTAGCAGCGGATGCGCGGCGTCCGCGTCCAGCCAGCCGGTGAGCATCGCGCGCTCGGCGACGCGCCCGGTGAAGTTGGGCGGCATGGGATAGGGATGGGGCAGGAACCAGTCGTCGCGCTCCGGCTGCTTCGGCGGCTCCGGCTCTTGCGGCTTGCCCAGCGCGGTGAGAATCTGGCGCCAGGCGAGTTCGAGGTCAGCGCCATCGGTGAAGTCAATGTGGGTGAGCGCGCCAATGCGGAGCGGCTTCTCGCATTCCTTCTTGAGCAGCGGGATGAGACGGAGTTCGCGGTTTGCTGGATCGAGCGTCTGCAACATGATGTTCTCGATCTCGGCCCATCCGCTCTTGAGATAGTCGGGCGTCAAGACAGCGGCCGTCTTCCGGCACTTGATGACGCCGCGCTCCATTTCCTTGATGCTCGGCGCGCCGCGCGTGAAGTCGCGGAAATCAATGAACGCTTTCAGTCCGACCTGCTCGATGCGCTTCAGCAATTCGCCGTGCACCCACGCCTTGTCACGGCTGCTGTAGGAAATGAAAACGTCATAGTCGAACTGATTTCCATCCGGCACGGCCGTTTTCCTCCCCGGCACGTACGGATGACGTGCTTGGGCACTTCCCACTCGAATACTTAGCGCATGGCGCGCGGCGTTTACGCCGCTTCAACCCGAACCAGCCCTTGCATCTCGGCTCGCCGCAGTGGAGGCAGCCGGCTGTCGCGAGCTCGCTACGGCAACTCGTGCAGAGTGGTCTTCCTACCGTTAGTCCGTGCCTGACACTTTGGTGCCAGTCGAGGTTTCGGAACCTTAAGTCTTTTGCGAATTCTTCTCCCCCGATGCAAACCGATCTCTAGGCTGCTCCTTCGAAGTCACATCAGTACCATCCGCGGGTATCTTTGCGTGCAATATTGCCTGCCGGCGTACAAGCTCGGCGACGCTGCGCTCAAGTTCTTTGAATTTGGAGTAGATCAGGATCAATGCCAGGAAACCCCCAATGACGCTGAAGTAGAGCAGAAGGTCGGCGCCGCGTCCGATCCCTAGAAGGTTGGCAATGTGGTTCGTCAATTCGGGGAATAGAACGAAGACCAAGCCTAGAGCGAAGACAAAAAGAAACAGGAGACGCTTGATTGCCTGGTTTTTGAAGCTCTTGTAGTAGAGGATCAGCAGCAGGCAAATTGCTGCTATCAGTAACGCTTGAATGACAGTCATCGGAACCTATTCAAGATCAGATCAAAGAGTATGTTGACCGCATTGAGTATTGTCTGCCCCTTCTTGCGCGAGTATGGGGTGTAAACTACGTGCGTGGCACGTTCGCAACATCGGAGATCGTTGGTTTTTATTAGTCTTATGATTTCGGTTGCATGAGCCATCCGGCTTTCGGTTATTTTTATTTTTTCGAGGGCCTTTCGGTTCAGGACCCGTAACCCGTTGTGAGCATCGGTCAGCCACATGCCGGTGAAGAGAAGGTTTATCAAGCGGGCGGCTTTCAGGACCAGTCGTCGAACAATCGGCACGGCAGCCGCATCTGTTTCAGAGAGAAATCGTGAACCAAGCGCAACATCCGCCATATTTTCCACTATTGGCGCGACGAGAACTGGAATATCCTCCGCCCGGTGCTGACCATCGGCGTCAAAGTGAACAACAATCTTGGCCCCACGCTCCAGAGAATAATCCATTCCGGTTTGTAGGGCTGCTCCCTGTCCAAGATTAATCTCATGCCGCAGATAATGAATAGGAAGATCCTCGATTTCCAAAAAAAGGTCAGGTTTAGATCCGTCGTCGACAACGATGACACGATATCCCTTGTCTAGAAGAGCTATGAGCGTCTTTCTAATTACTCCAGTTTCATTGAAGCAAGGGACTATTACATAAATATTTTCATTCATTCTTTTTGACTGTCGTCTTATAGATCACGCTCTCATCGAGTTCCGCAATTATTTCGCCATTGTGGACTTCGATGAAACGCTTTGCCGCTTCTGACAGCTCGGCGGCGGTCCAAAAAATGACAATCAGGTCCTGGCTTGTCTTTATCGAAGGCTGCAAAAGATACCGCTGTTCTGGTGATACAATCGAGCAGCCATGAATCGACAACAGGGGTAGATTGTCGAAAGTACTCAGAACAACTACCTTTTTGTGGGCGGAACCTACTATACCATTGATTATGCGGCCGGCTTGGGCCAGATCATCGTTCGGGGGACGAAACATCGAAGGTACTTGGCCTTGATGCAAGCACCAGGAAAAGTTAATACCCGAAAACAGTAGGGAGGTCGCGATGACGAAGAAGGGAAGATTTAAGTAGCGGCGGTTCTTCAAATGCGCGGATGCCACTAGAGCCGTGCAAAACAGCACACATAACATAGAAGGTGCAAAATAGCGGTTCTCTTGAACGTAAGTCCAATATGCGGTCCACGTGGTCTGAGGCGCGTAGCGCAGCGACAAATAAACAAGGGAACTTACATTCAAGACAACAGCCAGGAATGCCATTAGGCAATAGTTGTTTATCAAATTGTGCTGGGAATTATTTGCCAGGAAGCGGCGTTGAAATACAAGGTGATGTAACAATATAGCCAGCAGTGCCAGCGCAAGAAAAGAAGAAACAAAGGTGAGAGATCTAGTGTTGAGGATGTGGCCGCGCTGCAATAAATCCAGGCCGAAGCTTTCATCGCGGCTGAAAAAGGTGTCGAATGTAAAATTGTTGAAATGAAGAAGATTTATGAAGAGAGGCTTGTGACTTGTTTTCTGAGGGGGAGACCAGGCTGTGGTCGAATGCATAACCTGAAATAGCGAGAGTCCAACTAAACAGGCGATGGCAGTCGAAGCGGCAGTCAGCCCGTTCGCAAAAATGGATTTATTTTTTATGTTCAGTCCGATAATGATCAGTGATAGGGGAACGGCAAATAATACAGGGTAATAGGAATAACGTAGGAAGCCGGCAAGAAAGCAGACGACCCCCAATGCCGCAAAAAATAGACGGCCACGGGCTTGTTTAATGCCGTGAAGAGCTAGGCAAACGCCAAGCTGAAAGACCGACAGGGACAATAAATCGGTACTGGTAAGTCTGTCAATAAAATGCGCAGGCAGGCAGAGGGAAGCTAGAATGAGAGCGTAGACGCAACGGTCGAAAGTGAGCAAAGCTGCAAGCTTGTGAAATGCCAAAAGAAGGATCGCGAGTGCCATGATTTCGAGTGAAAATGCTGAGCGTAAGAGATCTTTGATGATCAGATTGACAAGGGCAAGTGACAGAGAATAGCCGGGAGGCCAGGCGAGGATAAAGTCGACCCTATTTCGGCTTAAATCATCAATATCCGCATAAGATCGGGTAAAGCCCAATCCATTCAAGAGATTATAGGAAGCGTGGATCTGCCACGCTTTGTCGGAGTAATAATCAGGCTGGACAATCTCTTGATTCACCCTCATAAGAAATGCAGAAAACAAGAGAGCGAACAGAAGACCGTTTGCGATCTTTCCGGGTGTGAATGCAAGATGCATAAGCAAGATGACCTGACGGCTGCTCTGTCATCACAGCCACGGCGAGGCGACTCAATTGCTTCTCTTGCCTGCTCTCGCGCACTGGTTGAAACAAAGGGCGATCGAACCGGTTCGTGTGGATGATGAGGAGCTGAGTGCCATAGCGATCCGAAGATACAGCATCGGTAGGCACATGGTCAATCTGATCTCTTTGGTTGCCTTGGAGGACGGCAACAAGAAGCCCGCTATTCACTCGTGCCAGGCAAGATCGTGACGGAATGATTCGCTCAGCTGCTCCTTGGTGTCCTGCGGCAGCCATGTTGCCCGAACGCCCTGAAGGATCAAGGCGCGAATCTCGTCCCTTGAGAAGTTAACGTCCGCCTCCAGGCAGCGATACTCCGCGGCGAGGGAGTTGCCAAACATCTTGGGGTCGTCCGTGTTGACGGTGACGGCGAGGCCGCGGTCGATGTACTTGCGTATCGGATGCTTTCTTATGGACGGGACCATTCCGGTCCGAAGATTGGAGAGGGGACACATCTCGAGGGGTATGTGGTGCTCCGCAAGGAATTCGAGCAACGAATCGTCTTCTTCGGCGCGCGTCCCATGACCTATCCTGTCCACGCGCAAGGAACGAATGGCTCCCCAGACACTGTCCGCGCCTGCCGCTTCGCCGGCATGGGCAGTCGTGCGGAAGCCCAGACGCCGCGCCTGCTCGAAGACGCCCGCAAACATTTCCGGAGGGAACTTCTGCTCGGAACCGCCAATGCCGATCCCAATCACTCCCTGAAGCCGCACTTCATGGATCTCCGATAGCGTGATGGTTGCCCTCTCCGGCCCGGAATCACGCACCAAATCTGCAACAAGGGCGACATGCACGTCAGGCACGCGTGAGAGCCCTGCGCGGATAGCTTCTGCCAGCCTTTGAGTTTTCAAACCATGGCGAGCGAAGTCCGAGGGAGAGAAGAAGGCCTCCACGTAACGAATGTTCTGGCGTGCCAGATCGCGTGCAACTGCCTCAGCAATGAATGTAAAATCTTCGTACTCCCGAAGAAAACGGTTTCTCCAGTCCCAAATCTCGATGAAGTGTTCGAAGTCTCGGAATTCGAACTGGCGCTTCAGCACCTCGACACCTGGAACCGCCGGGTCTCCTCCATACTTTTGAATGAGCTCCCATAAAGCCTCGTGTGGAATGGCACCTTCGAGATGCAGATGGATCTCTACTTTGGGAACCCGCTCAAACCAGTCCATGGCAGGCACAGCGAAGAACCCCCCGGCCATTATATCCGACCTCATAACAAACACCACAGCGCGGCCGGCAGCCGCAACCAAATAGGGCGGTTTAGCCCCCGAGCCGGCCGCGCTGAGCGGTCAGCCTTCAGCTGTCAGCCCTCAGCTGGAGATATTTCCAACAATGGCTGCGCGGTCCCGTGATGGATCGTTCAGAGCCGCGCGCGAAGCAAGCGGGGATGATGAACAGTATTGTGTCACATCCCCGCTCCCGGTAGGGGCTCTGAATACATGTTGATGAGGCAAGGCCGCAATAATGGCCGCACCAAAACTCTGTCAAAACAGCAGAGTTTTACCCGTTTGTTGTACAGAGACGCAGTGACCACAAAAAGACCTCTGTGCTACTAACGCTGCGATCCTGGCAGGCATATAATGACAACTCAGGGACTTCGCTGCGCGAGGCGAAAAAATGCGGCGGCTCTTGCAGGCTTTGATTCTGGCGTTGGTCGTAGTCTCCACGGAGGCCTCCTCTGACAAGGATCGATACCGGTTAGTCGGCACGATCCTCAGGGACGACGGAAAACCCTTCAAAAACGTGACCCCCGTGGTTTTTCTGCAAGGTGCCATCACGCCCTTCTCCGCTCGGACTCAAGTGGGGCCAGATGGCCGATTCACTTTTAAAAACCTCCCTGCCGCGACCTACACGCTGATCGTCGACGTGCCGCGCGCGGGGGAAATGCGCAAAACGGTCGAGGTGGGTCCTAGCTTTGCGGATTCCAAGGGACGGGTTGCTCTTACGGTAACGTTCGACCAGGCAAGTCCAATCGAAAAGAAACAGGTGGTTTCGGCAGTCGAACTCAGCGTTCCCAACAGTGCAAAGCTGGAATACAACAGGGCCGAGGAATGTTTGGCACGCCAGGACGTGAAAGGAGCCATCGACTGCCTCAAAAAGGCAATCGAGATAGCACCGCAGTTTGCTGCCGCTTGGAACCATCTCGGCACCATCGCCTATCAGACCAAACAGTACCAGCAGGCCGAGGAGTACTTTCGCGAAGCGCTGGAGCGCGATCCCGAGGCGTACTCTCCCTTGGTTAATCTGGGCGGCGCGCTGCTGGCACAAGGCAGGATCGCAGACTCGCTCCCGGCCAATGAACGCGCCGTCAAGGCCAAGCCGGATGATCCTCTAGCACATTCACAGCTCGGGCAGAGTCTCTACTTTCTTGGAAAGCTTGACGAGGCCGAGAGGCATCTCAAGCAGGCCAAAGCGTTGGATCCCAGCCATTTTTCCTACCCGCAACTGGTTCTCGTGGAAATCTACGCGCGCAGGAATCAGCTCTCGGCGGCCATCGCGGAAATAGAGGAGTTCTTGAAGCTGCATCCCGATTCGGAAATCGTTCCTAAGATGCGAAAAGTCCTTGAAAACGCGCGTGCGCGGCTTTCGCAAAAGCCATAAGAAAAAGGGGACATTCCGATTTTCCAGTTTTGCCCAACGAAGTTGTACGAATCAACCAAAGGTTGAGCTTCTTTTATTGGCCGGGGAAAACTGGAAAATGGGAATGTCCCCTTTTTCATGTAGTGTGATGTTTGTGATATTCTGCGCCCGACGCGAGGAATCCAAGCGATGAACAAATCTCTTCCGACATCTCACTCTCGAGCCACGCGCCGCGGATTTCTTCAAACCGGGCTTGGCGCCATCGTTCTCATCTTGACTCGCGCGAGTCGAGTCGGCAGAGCGCGGGCATCCAGGAAGCCGAACATCCTCCTCCTCATGGCGGATCAGCACCGGGGCGACTGCCTTGGAGCCGCGGGCCATCCCGTGGTCCGGACGCCCAATCTCGACAGGCTCGCCGCCGAGGGTGTGCGATTCCGGTGTGCTTACACTTCCGTGCCGTCATGCACTCCCGCCCGATCGAGCCTCCTCACCGGCCTCGGGCCCTGGCGTCACGGAATGCTTGGCTATGGCGTTGTGGCCGAGAGGCACGAGAACGAAATGCCCCGGATGCTCCGCGAAGCGGGCTATTACGGCGTCGGAATCGGCAAGATGCACTGGCACCCGCAGCGCAACCTGCATGGTTTCTACCAAACGATCCTGGATGAATCGGGCCGAGTAGAATCTCCCGGCTTTATCAGCGACTATCGCAGGTGGTTCCGCGAGCAAGCTCCGGACCTCAATCCGGACGCTACCGGGATTGGTTGGAACGACTACCAGGCGAAAGCTTACGCTCTGCCCGAGCGCCTGCACCCTACACATTGGACCGGAGAAACGGCGACCGAGTTCCTCAGGAACTACAGCCGGAAGGAGCCGTTCTTCCTGAAGGTCTCCTTTGCACGCCCGCACAGCCCTTACGATCCTCCCTCGCGTTTCATGCAGATGTATGAGTTGACAAATATCCCGAAGGTTTTCATCGGCGCCTGGGCGGAGAGACACGCTCAGCGAGGGATGAAGCTACCGCCCGACACCTGGCGGGGTGATCTCGGAGAAGAGCAGGTCCGCCGCTCGCGTCAGGGATACTACGGCTCCATCTCCTTCGTCGACGAGGAGATCGGGCGCATTTTAGAGGTTCTCGAGAAAAGCGGCCGACTTGAGAACACGCTGATTCTCTTCACGGCCGATCATGGGGACATGACCGGGGACCACTACCTCTGGCGGAAAACATACGCCTACGAAGCCTCGGCCCGAATCCCAATGCTTGTGCGCTGGCCTGAAAGTCTCTTCGCAGCCAAGCGGGGTCAGGTTCTCTTGCAGCCTGTCGAACTGCGCGACGTCCTGCCCACATTCCTCGATGTTGCGGGCGCGCGCGTCGACCCCCGGAGATTCGACGGCAGAAGCCTCCTGGATCTGGTGCGCGGCAAGGCCGCGGGCTGGCGGGAGTATATAGACCTGGAGCACGACGTCTGCTACAGCCGCGAGAATCACTGGAACGCCCTCACCGATGGAAAATTCAAATACGTCTTCCACGCCCTCGACGGCGAGCATCAGCTCTTCGATCTGGAGAAAGATCCAGGCGAGTGCCACAACCTCGCGTCTGAGCGCGAGCACGCCGAGACGCTGCGGCTTTGGCGCGGGCGCCTCGTGAAACACCTTGAAGAACGCGGCGCGCCCTTTGTGGTCAACGGCGACCTGGCCCTTCGGCCCGAGGGATTGCTCTACAGCCCGAATTATCCGAAAAAGCTCGGCCTCTAATATTGCGGATTGCGAATTGAAAAAACCGAATGGGCAATCCGTAATCTACAATCCGCAATTGGTTAGGCGTGTTTTCTCAGCCTATTTCACGGCGGAGAGCTTGACCCAGCGCTTGTCGTGAGCCGAGATCAAAGCCGCCTCAAGCACTCGTTGGGTCTGGTAAGCATCTTCGAAATCAGGAATCGGTACGATCGGTTCCTGGCCCGCCAGAACTCGCAGCATGTCAGAGGCCTGGTTGACGAAGCCGTGCTCGTAGCCGATCAGATGAGCGTCCGGCCACCACGCCGCGACGTAGGGGTGATCGGCTCCGTGCGTAACCATGATGTTGGTCCAGCCCTGTGCGGCCCGGTCGCTCGTGGCATCGTAGAAGTTGAGCTCGTTCATTCGTTCGAAGTCGAAGCGCAGCGATCCTTTCGTGCCGTTGATTTCGAAGCCGTTGCGGTTCTGGTTGCCTGTGGCTTGGCGTGCGGCTTCGTAGCTGGCCACGGCACCGCCGGAGAAACGTGCCAGAAACAGAACCGTGTCATCGACCGTGACCTTGCCGGTTGCAGTGGCGGCCTGCAGCCCGGCGGCAATCCCACCCGCGGCCGTGCCGGCCATCAGTTTGCGCTCCTTGATGAAGGTTTCAGCGATCGCGCCGCAGATCTCGGTAATCTCCTGGCCCGTGACGAAGCGGGTCATGTCCACGATGTGGGCGTTGAGATCACCGTGCGCTCCGCTGCCTGACAGCTTCCTGTCAAAGCGCCAGGTCAGCGGTACCTCCGGTCCGGCCCAATCCTGCAGGTAAGAGGCGCGGACGTGGCGGATCTCACCGATCTTCCCCTGCTTCACCATCAGATGCGCGAGCGCTATGGCCGGCACGCGGCGGTAGTTGTACCAGACAAAGGTTTTGATCCCCGCCTTTTTCGCGGCCTTGTACATTTCGCGCGCTTCCTTGAGCGTCCCGGCGATGGGTTTCTCGCATGAGACGTGCTTGCCTGCTTTGATTGCAGCCATGGCCACAGGGGCATGCATGTAGTTCGGTGTGACAACATCCACCAGGTTGATCTCGTCCGAGCGAACCAGCTTCTTCCAGTCGGTCGTGAAGTTTTGCCAGCCCCAATTGGCTGCGAAAGCCGCAGGGTTCTCTTCCTCCAGCCCGCAAACCGTGTGCATCACCGGCTTGAGCGGGACCTTGAAAAACTTGGCCACCTGTCCCCAGGCGTTGGAATGAGTGCGGCCCATAAATCCCTGACCGATCAGTGCAACGTTTACGCGCTCATTGTTTGGCATGAGCTACTCCTTTCAATGGCATTGGGCAAAGATGAAAAGCTTGAGGGGACATTCCGATTTTCCCGTCTTGCGCAACTGATTAGAGTAAATCAACCAGCCGTAGAGTTTGTCTCACCCGGCATTGAAAGCTGGAAAATCGGAATGTCCCCATTTTCCTGACGCACAGAGAGAATATAACCGAGAATTCGGCAGGGAATGCACCACAAAGACACAATCAATTGCGGATTGCGGATTGCCGATTGCGGATTTGGTTGTCGTTCAATCCGCAATCCACAATCCGCAATCCACAGTTTTTTGAGCTTGTACGTGCAATAGGAAATGCTTTATAAGCCTCGGCCATGAAATCGGAAGCAGCCAAAACTATACCCGTGATGTTCGAAAACAGCGTTCGACAGTTTGGCTCGAACGTCATGATGTGGGAAAGAAGCGACGGAAACTACAAGGGGACGAGCTATCTGGAGATGCAGGGGCAGGTACACGGGTGCGCCGCCGGCTTGCTTGCTTTAGGCCTCAAAAAGGGTGAGCGGGTTGCGCTGTTGTCCGAGGGGCGCAACGCTTGGCTTACAGCGGAGCTGGGTATCCTGCATGCCGGCGCCGTCACCGTGCCGCTTTCGGTCAAGATCGAAGAGCTTTCCGAGCTGAGGTTCCGCCTATCCCACTCCGGTTGCCGGTTTGCGATCGTATCCGCAACCCAGGCGCACAAGGTGCTCCAAATAAGGGGTGATCTGCCTGAGTTGGAATTGATCATTCTTCTCGATGGCGAGGGCAACCCTAACGCAGGGGTGCTTGGATTCTCTGAACTTCTGGCGCGGGGCGAAGAATTTCTAGCCTCTTGGCGCGACGAATTCACCAAAAGCTGGCAGGCTATTCGGGGAGACGATCCAGCCAACATCTGCTACACATCCGGCACGACAGCGGATCCGAAAGGCATCGTCCTGACTCACGGCAACTACACGGCGAACGTGGATCAGGCTTATGCCATTTTGCCTTTCCCTCCCACGTTTGCCACTCTCATGATTCTCCCCTGGGATCACTCGTTCGCGCACACCGTTATGTATCTGCTCTTGCGTCGCGGGGCCAGTATCGCCTCTGTTCAAGTGGGCAAGACACCGATCGAGACTCTGAAGAACATACCTGTCAACCTGCGTGAAGTCCGCCCCACGATATTATTAAGCGTTCCGTCGCTGGCGAAGAACTTCCGGAAGAACATTGAAAAGGGTATCCGTGAAAAAGGCGAGAAGGTCGAAAGGCTCTTCCGGCAAGCCCTCGAAGCGGCCTACGAATACAATGCCGACGGCTGGAATCGCGGTAGAAACTCCTCTCTGTTCTTGCGGTTGCGCTGCGCGCTCTACGATCTTCTGATATTCCGGAAGATCCGAAAGAACTTCGGCGGCCGGCTGGAGTTTTTCATCGGCGGTGGGGCCCTGCTCGACATCGAACTTCAGAAGTTCTTCTACGCCATCGGGATTCCCATGTATCAGGGCTATGGCTTAACGGAGGCGGCACCGGTCATCTCGGCCAACGTTCCACACAGGCACAAACTGGGTTCCTCCGGCTCCATCGTGCCAAATCTGGAGATCAGGATCTGTGACGAGCACGGGAAGGCCCTTCCGGTGGGACAGCAGGGAGAGATTGTGGTTCGCGGCGAAAATGTGATGTCAGGTTACTGGAAAAACGAGAAGGCTACCCGCGAGGCGATTCAAGACGGCTGGCTCTATACAGGCGACGTGGGGTACTTGGACGAGGATGGCTTCCTCTTTGTCCTGGGCCGCCGGAAGAGCCTGCTCATCGGCCATGATGGAGAAAAATACAGCCCCGAGGGGATCGAAGAGACGATCGTGGGGCACTCACCCTATATCGATCAGATCATGCTGTATAACAACCAGTCACCTTACACCGCGGCGCTTTTGGTGCTCAATCGCGATGCTCTTGGCGCAGCCCTCACGCGGCAGAACCTTTCGTCTGAGACGGTGGAAGGCCAGGATACTGCGCTAGATCTCCTGAAGGCGGAGATCGATGCTTACCGTCAAGGCGGCAGGTACGCCGGGATATTTCCGGAAAGGTGGCTGCCGGCGGCCATCGCCGTTCTGGGCGAAGGGTTCACAGAGCAGAACCGGATGCTGAACAGCACGCTGAAAGTTGTTCGCGGCAGGGTAGTCGAAGCTTATAGAGATCGAATCAACTTCCTTTACACCCCAGAAGGTAAAGATCTTCACAACTCCCAGAACAGGGAGGTCATAGGCCGACTATGAGACCTTCATTTACACAGTTGTCGATTCTCGCTGCAATTCTCAGCGTTTCCCTGTGCTGGAGCCCCGCAGGCCAGACTGGCAAAGCTGGTGCGACTTCGAATCTGTCACCACCAGCTTCGGACCACGCACTCATACTATGGTATCGCCAGCCGGCGCCAACCATCGGTCTGGATGCGAAAAGCTCCGGCTCGGACGACACTCGGGCGTGGGTCCAGGCGCTGCCTGTCGGCAACGGGCGTCTGGGAGGCATGGTCTTCGGCGGCGTTCAGCACGAACGGATCCAATTGAACGAGGACACTCTGTGGTCTGGAGGCCCACAGGACGCCGACAATCCGGCCGCGCTCAAGGCACTGCCCGAGATCCGGCGCTTGCTTTTCGAGGGCAGATACAAGGAAGCCGAAACCCTGGCCTATCAGCGCCTCATCTGTGCAGGGAAGGGATCCGGACGCGGCAATGGTGCCAAGGATCCCTACGGCTCTTATCAAACGCTGGGCGATCTCCAGCTCGACTTCGAGGGGCAGGACGAGCCGGTTGAATATCGACGCGAGCTTGATCTGGACTCCGCGATCGCGCGGGTGACCTATCGCTCCAGGGGTGCCCTATTTAAGCGTGAGGTGTTCTCCAGCGCGCCGGACCAGGTCTTGGTCGTGCGCACGACGAGCGACCGGCCGGGGCAGATCAGCCTCACCGCCAGCCTTAGCCGTGCGGAGTGCGCCGCGACGAGATCTCTTGCAAACGACGAACTGGTCATGAACGGCCGGATGTCGGACGGCAAAGGGATGAAGTTCATCGCTCGGTTGAAGGTGCTCCTCGAGGGCGGCAAGGTTTCGGCAGAAGGAGATAAACTGCGGGTGGCCGGAGCTGATGCGGTGACGCTGCTTTTGACGGCAGTCACGGATTATCTCCCTAAACCTCCGGATTACCGGGGCAATCCCTATGAGAAGATCAGCGCAGAGAGGCTCCGGGCTGCGGCCGGAGAGACTTATGCGGTGCTGCGTGAAAGGCACGTGTCTGACTACCGACAACTCTTTCGGCGTGTTTCTCTGGACCTCGGCCGAACAGAAGCCGCGACGCTTCCAACCGATGCCCGTCTGGAGGCGTTCCGCAAGAACGCCGATGATCCTCAACTCATGGCGCTTTACTTTCAATTCGGCCGATATCTGCTCATCTCGAGCTCCAGGCCTGGTAATTTGCCTGCCAATCTCCAGGGCATCTGGGCCGGCGGCTTCCAGACTCCGTGGAATGGCGATTACCACACCAACATAAATGTGCAGATGAACTACTGGCCGGCGGAAGCAACCGGCCTGCCCGAATGCCACGAGCCGCTGCTGGAGTGGATCGGCTCCCTCCGGGAGCCTGGCCGCAAGACCGCCAGGATTCACTACAGTGCGCCCGGCTGGACGGTGCACACGATCAGCAATGTCTGGGGATTTACTTCACCCGGTGAGCATCCTTCCTGGGGACTCTTTCCCGCAGCGGGCGCCTGGCTCTGCCAGCACCTTTGGGAGCATTACGCCTTCACCGGCGATCGCGAGTTTCTCAGGAGAGTCTATCCAACGATGAAAGAGTCGGCGGAGTTTTACCTCGACTTTTTGGTGGAGGAGCCTAAGCATCACTGGCTGTTAACGAGCCCTTCCAACTCGCCGGAAAATAGCTTCCGCACAGCGAACGGCCAGGTCGCCCACGTGTGCATGGGCCCAAGCATGGACCAGCAGATCATCTGGGACCTGTTCACGCATTGCATAAATGCCGCCAAAGTACTCAAGATGGACGCCGTTTTCCGCCTGGAGCTGGAGAAAGCACGCGCCCGCCTGGCGCCGCCTCAGATCGGAAAACATGGACAGCTACAGGAATGGTTGGAAGATTTTGAGGAGCCGGAGCCGGGCCATCGGCACATGTCGCACCTGTTTGCGCTCCACCCGGGCAGCCAGATAACGCTGCGCGGCACTCCGGAGCTGGCTAAGGCCGCGAGGGTTTCTTTGGAGCGCCGCTTGGCGAGCGGCGGCGGTCACACCGGCTGGAGCCGCGCATGGATCGTGAACTTCTGGGCTCGCCTCGAGGATGGGGACAAAGCTTACGAAAATCTGGTTGCCCTTCTCCAGAAGTCAACTTTGCCGAATCTATTCGACACCCACCCGCCTTTCCAGATCGATGGTAATTTTGGCGGTACCGCAGGTATTGCCGAGATGCTGCTGCAAAGTCACGCCGGAGAAATCCATCTGCTCCCGGCGCTGCCAAAGGCGTGGCCGGCCGGACAAGTCAAAGGACTGCGCGCGCGAGGTGGATTCGAGGTAGACATAGCGTGGCAGGACGGTAAGCTCATCGAGGCAGCCCTGACATCTTTTCAGGGTCAACCCTGCCGGCTTCGGACCCACGAACCTGTGAAGATCCGCTCTGACAGTCCCCTCCGAGTTGAACGCCCTACACCCCAGTCAGCCGCTTTTCAAACCCGAAAGGGAGTACGCTATCTCGTCATCCCAGAGCGGCCCTAAGCTGCAGCCACTGGGCTTTGTGTTCTCGGGGCTCTTGGTATCGTCCTCCGGTTCCTTCGCCAATGCATCCTATGCATTGCTTGACCCGCCTACACCGAGGCTGCTATCGTCCCCCTTGGTAATGGCAGTTCACTATCCCTTATTCCGTATCCCAAGGAGCTCGTGATGAAGAGGTCTCATCCGTTGTCATTCGTAGTGTCCGGGCTGTGCTTTCTGTTCATCCTGTCCTTCTCCGTCATCACAGCTCCCAGCCCTGCCTGGGCGCAAGACAAGCAACCACCCATCCCAGAACGCGCCCGGCTAATTGCCGCCGCTCGCGAGATCATGCAAGCTCAGACTTACTGCGCGCTCATCACCATTGATCAGGCCGGACGTCCTCAGGTGAGAACGATGAACCCGTTTCCGCCTGAGGAAGACATGACGGTCTGGTTTGCCACTAACACCAACAGCCGGAAGGTGCAACAGATACGCAAGGATCCCCGAGTGTGTCTCTACTATGCAGATCACAGCAAGGCGACCGGGTACGTCGCCATCACGGGGAGGGCTGTCCTCGTCGACGATATGCGCGAGATTCTGAAGCGCAAAAGGGACTATTGGGACAAGGCGTTTCCGGGCTTGAAGAACCTCGTTCTCATCAAGGTTGTCCCTGAACAGCTCGATGTTCTCAACTACAAACAGAGCGTTCTGGCCGACACCGTTACTTGGCGCACACCCTCGATCGAGCTCGGTGCGAGCCCATCGAAGAAATGAGAGCGAGAGAGCCGCTGGATGCAGCCATCCCGACAAGGTGATGATGAGTGTGCCAGTTCGCTAGAAGTGTAGCTTACGGCCGATGATCCACTTCACCACCCAGTGCTGACTCGAACCCGGGGTCGTATCTGAAGAATGAAGTTTTTATCTTAGAGCTTGTCGGTGCGTCCCGCGCTGAGCCACGCCGCTGCGCTAGATCAACCCGCTCCATCCCAGGATTGTTTGTCTGCCGTTTCTAATTCAAAAACTCCATTCTCCAGATACGACCCCCTTCCGCGGCCTTTTCTCACCCTTAGTCACCCTTAGTTAAACGGTAGGCAGGAAAATCAATCACTCTTTTCTCTTGGAATGACAGATTGGCCGGTTAACAATTGCCTATCGATAAAAGGGAGGGCAAGTATGACAAGCGCAAGAAAGATGCTGGTTGTATTGATTGTCTTCATTCTCACACCTACCTTTACCGCTCAGGCGTTGTTCGATCACAAACTGGGCGTCTGGACCCGCGATTGGTCCAATGGCGCCCCCTCAGGCGAGGTAATGTTTGTGGACAACGTAAGGCTCAGCCATGAAAAGGAGGCCAAGGGGGCAGAGAGGTATGCGCCAAAGCTCGCGTACTTCATGGACAATAAATGGAAAGAGGTCAGACAACGAGCGATGGAAGACAAGATGTATGCCCCGTTTGTCGGTGCGGCGTGGTTCATCCTGGTAGTCCCGGCTGGCAAACAGCAGTTCCGCCTGACGCTGGGCAATGCAGCGCCGGAATTCGTGGTGGACGTGCAGCAAGACATGATCCACATAGTGCCGTTCGTCACGACACATATAGCTGAGAAGGAAGCAAATCCGAAAGTGGGTTCCAAGAGCAGGGAATTGTTTTTTGATTTCACACTCAATCCCACAGTGCTGATTCCAAGGGGCACGCGACAGGATGCCGAAGCGCAATTGCGACAGGCGCTAGGTTCCCAGGAACCAGGTGTCCGTTATCGGGCGTGCCGCGAGTTGGAGCGCTTCCGTGAAAAGACCCCGCTGGCAGCGGAGACGGTGGACAACCTTCGGGCGCTACTGAAGAACGAATCGACCCATGTTTTGCAGGAGGGAGTCACCAAGGCGCTGGGCGGGAAGTAGCATCCCCCGGAAAATCGCGACTGGAAACAGGGGACGCTTCCTGATACCTCGCTCTCTCTTAACGGTAGCCCATAACCTGTCCCTATTATCCATGTCTTACTTTCGGGGTCCGCTCCGCTATCGGACGCTGACTGTCGGCAGCGAGAACCGGAACACGGTGCCCGACGCGTCTGACGTGAACGACACGCGGCCCCCGAGGACCTGCTCGCCGAAGAGCTTCATCGAGTACGTGCCGAGACCGCGGCCCATGTCGTCCGTGGTGCTGAAGTTGCGCTGGAAGATCCGCTTCTGGATCGCGGTCGGAATCGTGGCGTCGTTCCAGACGGAGAAGGTGACCCACTCAGGATTCTCCTCGATCGATAGGCGCACTGCGCCGCCGGGCCCGGTAGCCTCGAGGGCGTTGACGATCATGTTCCCGAGCACGCGCAGCACGAGTGTTGGATCGGTTTCGAGCATGCGACCGGACGGCGTGTGCGCCGCCGTGAGCGTTTTTCCCTGCGCGGCCCTATGGCGTGCGAACATCGTCCGCACGTCTTCGGCGATCCGTGCGATGGTCACGGTCTGGAGTACGGGCTCGTACGTGGAGGCGCCGGTCGCGAACAGCGCACGCTGAATCGAGATCTCGCGCGCCAGCCGATTGGACATCCGTAACGCTTCCTTCGCGATCGCGGATAGGTCCTCCGGAGCCGCTGCCGCGAGTGCGGCGCAACTGCCCTCCAGGCCCGTGATGACGTTGCCGATGTCGTGGAAGAAGAGACGCTCGATCGCCGCCCACTGCTGCTGTTTTGTAATGTCGTGCAAGAAGACGAGCAGGAGCTTTGTGTCGGCGACAATTACCGGCACGGCCCGCACCCTGAAGAACAGGTAGGTCTCGACCCCGGCGCGCTGCGTCAGCAGGGCGCACGTGCGCTCGACGGGACTGTCCGTGTTGAGCGCACTGACGATCGCGATCGCGGCTCCGCACGTCGCGCAGAACTCGGTGGTTCCGCAGCCGCCCTCCGTCTCGCCCGCATGCACGCACTGGAGCGCCTCTCCCATCCGGAGGCCGAGCACCTCCACCGCATCGCGGCAGCCGAGCGCCTGGAGCAGGCTGGTGTTTGTGGCGAGGATCTGGCGCTCCGCGTTGAGCACGGCGATGAGACCGCTGCTCAGCCGTAGGACGCCATCCACGATCGGGCTGTTCGTGACACGATCGGCCTCCCGCAAAACCTGCTCTTGGCCAGCCCGCTCGGCCGGCGCGAAATGTGTTTTCATCGGCTCTTTGTGCATGAGTGTAGCGCGTTCTTACCGCCTTGAAATGTTTTGATGATTTCCGGATCCGGCTGACCGTGCGAGGTCAGGATCGTGGGGTTCATCGACTGCAAGTGCTCCTCCCTCGTGCTCGGAATGTGTGCCTTGATGCTCCAGGTTCGCCACAAGCAGTGGCTCCACTCGCTAACGGATAGTCGGAACAAGCCCGCTCTCTTGATGTCGAAGGCCGCCGAGTGCTCCTTCCCAGCTTCCTGGATTTAGCTCTCATATCAACTTCCCTGGCTGCTCTGGAGTTCCCATGCCCTCACGACTGCCGATTCTACACCGAAAAGATCGGGGGAAATAATTCTTATCTCTTGAGGCAGTAGGAGCCAGGGATATGTCCATTATGCTGACTTCGCCTCGAATTAAGGGAGCGTTCTGAGGGAGATGAGTATTATGTCCCCCGATCTTTGCCCCGATCTTCAGAAAATATCTTACGACCTTTGGCTGAATTCTGCATCTCTATATACAGACAGCGGCGGAGCACATCGAACCCTCATCGCGAACCGCTCCCCTTTTCGACTTCTCTGCTTCCCGGCTGTTCTGTTAAGGCGACGATTAAGAAAAACGAAGGGTGCTCGCCTGGCACTATGCCACGAGCTTGAATATACCTGCTTCTCTCTTAATCCCGACAACATCGCAGCGAAACGTTGTGCTGCATTTCGCATTCAATAGGGACATAAGCTATTTGTCTGCCACCCATGAGCCAAGGAGAGAATACATGGTAAGGCTGATAAGAGTGGTTTTCGATTGGCTTTTTAAATCGAACGCCGCAGACAGTTTTGACATCTTCGAAAGTAAGATTGATGGAGAATTTCACGGCTGGTCCGGCAACACGCTCTTCGCACTCGCCAACGGCCAAATCTGGCAACAGACTTCCTATGCTCTCACTCGTCAATATGCGTACTCGCCTAAAGTCGTGATATATCGGTCTGGCACTGCAATCAAGATGAAGGTGGATGGTGTAGATCAAACGATTTGCATCAAGCGAATAAAGTAGCTCCTGTTCTTGCCTCATCACCTGCATCTGCAAACGATCCGACGGAGGAGGTAGTAAGCCGAGACGACTGTGAGTATCACCCTTGCACACTGATCTTATGCTTGGTGGAATGAATCCCTGCTGACGGAGTGCTGGTATTGGTGGGGCCCGGCTGTTGGGAGAGCAAGCCGTCAATACGGAACCGACAACGGACATTGCTGGATTGCGCGCTGCTATCGACAAGCTTCACTCGGGCGATCCTGTAGTCATTCAGGTCCAGCGGTCCGGAAGACTGATGTACTTATCTTTCGAATTGCCCTGAGTTCAATGATTCCGAACTAATACTCGATCCAGCACTTCCAGCATCTCCGCACCGCCCGGTTTCAATTGCCCTAACCGGGCCTTAGGCGCGAGAGCAAACACGCGGCTACCCGAGTGCCAGGCCGCTTCGAACTCCCGCTGCGTCAAAACGACCCTCGGAGCGTCCGGGTACTTCATCCCGGGAAGGAGCGCGTACGCAACGCCATCGACCACCTCGACGCGCAATGGCTCATAGAAGTTGAGCGAATTGGCCGATTCGTAATCGCCCACCACCACCAGATGGTCGCCCGGGCGCGCCTCCCGTGCTACGGCGAGCGCGAACTTCTTTGAGGAGATCAGGTCCTCGCATATTATGAGACTCCAGTGGATCATGCCGCAAACGACCATCATAACGGCCGCGAGGCTCATCACTGCCTGCATTCGCCGGCGATGTGTTTCTAACCAGAGCGCCGCCAGAAAGCCGAGCGCCAGCGAAACGACCGTCACCGCCGCGGGCTTGATCAGGCTCCACAGGATTGTCGCGGGCATATCGGCCAGGATGCTGAAATCGGTCTCGTAGAGTATGCCTGGACGCCCAACCGCGGCGTTCTTGAACCCATGGCCGGCGGCCACTAACCAAATGCCCGCGCCCACCCCAGCCGCCAGGATTGCGACGCCGAGAACGGCCAGTCCGCGAAAAGCCCCCTTCACCGCTCTGCTGTCATCGATCCTGCTCAGAGCCACCCCGACCAGAAGCGATAGCGCCGGGAGTACTGGGAACGCGTAATGCTCCAGCCTAGCCGATATCGAGAAGAAACCCAGAATGACGCCCAACCAGGCCAGAGCCAGCCTCACGAGCGCGCGCTGACTGCTGTCTGTCACCTTGCGGATCACCGCAAATGCCGCTGGAAGAAACGCCGTCCATGGGAAGAACCAAATCAGTACCAGCGCCCAGAATGTGAGGAGCGGCATCGACCAGAGAACGGGCGGCTTGTGCTTGTTCAAGAAGCGCAGGAATTGTTCATTGACGAAGAAAGAATAAAGGAAACCCTTGTTCCGAATCGCAGCCAGCCAGTGCCAGGGTACTGCCAGCACGAGGAATAACAACGAGCCGGGCAGCAC